>Ga0308159_1000452_pt1 | contig 95548 bp, 85 predicted proteins | sample PhyCR1_FD_201040 | JGI IMG/M metagenome (GOLD analysis project Ga0308159, IMG submission 201040) | Phyllosphere microbial communities from UC Gill Tract Community Farm, Albany, California, United States - DLSLC.R1 | ecosystem: Host-associated > Plants > Phyllosphere > Unclassified | place: USA...
TGGTCTGATCCGCATGGTTAACCAGCGTCGTAAGCTGCTGGACTACCTGAAAGGCAAAGACGTGAGCCGTTACAGCGCTCTGATCGGTCGCCTGGGTCTGCGTCGCTAATCAGCGATTGCGCTAGAGGTTGGTTGTCTGTCGTGCATCTGCGGGTTTCCGCCGAGGCGTGGCAGGCTCCCAGCCTCAAGTTTTATCTGGATACACGTTTTACGTTTCACCCTGGACTGGCGAAGGGTCCGATTCCCCTCACTGCCCAAGAATTCGCAAGAAACCAGTTCCCCCAAGAGCCACAAATAAGGTAGGAAACCGTGAACCCGGTAATCAAGAAGTTTCAATTCGGTCAATCGACCGTAACCCTGGAGACAGGCCGCATCGCCCGTCAGGCTTCTGGTGCAGTATTGGTCACCGTTGACGACGACGTCACCGTTCTCGTGACTGTGGTCGGCGCCAAACAAGCAGACGCTGGCAAAGGCTTCTTCCCACTTTCCGTTCACTACCAAGAAAAAACCTACGCTGCAGGCAAGATTCCTGGCGGTTTTTTCAAGCGTGAAGGCCGTCCTTCCGAGAAGGAGACCCTCACCTCGCGTCTGATCGACCGTCCGATCCGCCCTCTGTTTCCTGAAGGTTTCATGAACGAAGTGCAGGTTGTCTGCACCGTCGTTTCCACCAGCAAGAAAACCGATCCGGACATCGCTGCGATGATCGGTACCTCGGCTGCCCTGGCAATCTCCGGTATTCCTTTCGACGGCCCGATCGGCGCCGCTCGTGTGGCTTTCCACGAAAGCACCGGCTACCTGCTGAACCCGACTTACGAGCAACTGAAAGCTTCGAGCCTGGACATGGTCGTTGCCGGTACCGAAGAAGCGGTACTGATGGTTGAGTCGGAAGCCAAAGAGCTGACCGAAGACCAGATGCTGGGCGCGGTTCTGTTTGCTCACGACGAATTCCAGTCGGTGATCAAGGCTGTCAAAGAGCTGGCTGCCGAAGCTGCCAAGCCAACCTGGACCTGGGCTCCGAAGGCTGAAGCCACTGAACTGCTGGGCGCTATCCGCTCCGAGTTCGGCGCTGCCATCTCCGAGGCCTACACCATCACCGTCAAGGCCGATCGTTATGCTCGCCTGGGCGAGTTGAAGGATCAGATCGTTGCCAAGCTGGCCGTTGAAGAAGGCAGCCCGTCTGCTTCTGAAGTCAAAGCCGCATTCGGCGAAATCGAATACCGCACCGTTCGCGAAAACATCGTCAACGGCAAGCCACGTATCGACGGTCGCGACACCCGTACCGTACGCCCGCTGAACATCGAAGTCGGCGTTCTGCCGAAGACTCACGGTTCGGCACTGTTCACCCGTGGCGAAACTCAGGCACTGGTTGTTGCCACTCTGGGTACTGCTCGTGATGCACAGCTGCTCGACACCCTTGAAGGCGAGAAAAAAGACCCCTTCATGCTGCACTACAACTTCCCTCCGTTCTCGGTAGGCGAGTGTGGTCGCATGGGTGGCGCTGGTCGTCGCGAAATCGGTCACGGCCGTCTGGCTCGTCGTTCGGTTCAGGCCATGCTGCCAGCAGCTGACGCTTTCCCGTACACCATCCGCGTCGTATCGGAAATCACTGAATCCAACGGTTCAAGCTCGATGGCTTCGGTCTGCGGTGCTTCCCTGGCACTGATGGACGCTGGTGTTCCGATGAAGGCACCTGTTGCCGGTATCGCGATGGGTCTGGTCAAGGAAGGCGAGAAGTTCGCAATTCTGACCGACATCCTGGGTGACGAAGACCACCTCGGCGACATGGACTTCAAGGTAGCCGGTACCGCCAAAGGCGTCACCGCACTGCAGATGGACATCAAGATCAAGGGCATCACCGAAGAGATCATGGAGATCGCCCTGGGCCAGGCCCTGGAAGCTCGCCTGAACATCCTCGGTCAGATGAACAACATCATTGGTCAGTCGCGTACCGAGCTGTCGGAAAACGCTCCGACCATGATCGCGATGAAGATCGACACCGACAAGATCCGTGACGTCATCGGTAAAGGCGGCGCGACCATCCGTGCCATCTGTGAGGAAACCAAGGCCTCGATCGACATCGAAGACGATGGCTCGATCAAGATCTTCGGCGAAACCAAGGAAGCGGCTGAAGCAGCACGTCAGCGCGTTCTGGGTATTACCGCAGAAGCTGAAATCGGCAAGATCTACGTCGGCAAGGTTGAGCGCATCGTCGACTTCGGCGCATTCGTCAACATCCTGCCTGGCAAAGACGGTCTGGTGCACATCTCTATGCTGAGCGATGCTCGTGTCGAGAAAGTCACCGACGTGCTGAAAGAAGGGCAGGAAGTCGAAGTGCTGGTACTGGACGTCGACAACCGCGGCCGTATCAAGCTGTCGATCAAGGACGTCGCTGCAGCCAAGGCATCGGGCGTTTAATCGCACGAGCTTCTGGTCACATTGCGTCAGCGCTTTAGAAAAGAGCCCTTCGGGGCTCTTTTTTTTCGTGTGCAATTAATGAGTTACGGTAAAAACAGACAGTCACGGCTCGGTCAGAACATGCATCTTGCAAGCGGAACTTTCAGTAAACGGGCAATCTGCACGATCATGTCGGATCCACGAATTTATAACTCATTGATAACAAAGGGAATATTATCTTCAACCGGTTTGGCACAGCGCTTGCGATATATACCGTAACCCTGCGGCCAACGAGGTTGGCCCAGATTCTGAGAAAAACAGGAGTTACTCGTATGAAGAAGTTCGCTATTGCTGCCGCTACCGCCACTGCTCTGACTCTGACCATGGCAAACGTAGCCATGGCCCAGACCTCTACCCAAGCTCCGATGGTGGTCGCTGCAAATGAAGTCGCCAAAACCAAGGAAGCTACTTCCGATACCTGGATCACTACCAAGGTCAAATCTGATCTGCTGACCGAAAAAGGCATTCCTGGCTCCGACATCAAGGTTGAAACCAACAAAGGCGTGGTTTCCCTGTCGTCGACTGTCGCGGTTTCCGAATCGCAGAAAGCAACTGCTGTAGCGATCACCAAGAAAATCAAAGGCGTCAAAGCTGTTTCGGCTGACGGCCTGAAGGCTGAATAAAGTTTTTCCCAAGAACCGTTAGAACGGACGATTGACGGCCAGGGAGGCCGTCGGTTGGTCGATTGAAGGTTCATGCGAAGGTCATACGGATGTGACCATTACAAGCCCTGGCGTTCACGCCGGGGCTTTTTCTATTCAGCTGCGCCAATATCAACGCAGCACATATGCTCAATATTCCCATCCCCGGCTGTCATAGCCTGTCTTCACCCCTCATTCCTGCGTATATTTGTGTCCCGTTCGATACGTTCGTCCTATGGGCAAACGATCAACAGAAAAAATACTATTCTGACCTCTCCACACCTTTTGATGGATGAGGCGAACGCGGCATTCGCTGCCCGTAGAAAACATCTTTGCGCTGCCATTCCAATGATTCAAAAAAGGCAAAACGGTCGCAATGAATACTGTCCCAGCTGCTAAGGTAGCGGCTCCCCGGGCCCAGATCCCGCCCAGCGTCTGGCTGTTGAGGCTGGGTGCGTTGGTGCTCGCCTTGGTCATTTTCCTGATCGACTGGCTCAGCTCGCTCGATGTTGCGATTGCCGTGCTCTACGTCGCGGTCATCCTGATGTCCGGAGACCTGTTTTCGCGCGCAGGGGTCGCTACGGTCTCATTGGTCTGTGGGCTTCTGACACTGGCCGCCTTCCTCTTTTCCCACGGGCCCGAATGGCTGGTACCGCCTTTTGCCCGCTGTCTGGTCAGCCTCTGTGCCATCGCCATCACGGCCTTTCTCGCTTTGAAAAATAAGGCGGCTCGTGACGCCTTGCAGGAACAGGTGCATCTGCTCCATCGCAGCGAGGCGTTTCTGGCGGGTGCTCAGCGCCTGAGTCAGACGGGGAGTATCGGCTTGAAAATGCCTAGCGCTGAAATGTACTGGTCCGACGAGGCTCGACGTATTTTTCAGTTCGACGATCATTTGCAGCTGACGCTGGAATACATGATAGGTCGCACACACCCTGAAGACACAGACGATCTCAAATCCCTCATCGAACAGGCCTATGCGCGTCACTCGAACATGGAGGCCGAGTTTCGAGTGCTCATGAGCGATGGCTCCTGCAAGTTCGTACGCATGCTGGCACGCCAGGTTCATGATGCCTCCGGTGATTGCGAATACATCGGCGCGTTAATGGATGTCACCGCAGCGAAGAATGCCGAAGAGGCACTGCATCGTTCTCAAAGCCAGCTGGCTCATGTCACCCGCGTGACGACTCTGGGCGAGATGGCGGCTTCCATTGCCCACGAGGTCAATCAGCCATTGTCGGCGATCACTACCAATGCCGAGGCTGGGCTGCGCTGGTTGAATCGAGAGGTTCCCGACCTGGGCGAGGTACGCAGCGCCATTGAGCGCATCAAGAGCGAAGCGCATCGTGCCAGTGAGGTCATTCGGCGAATCCGGGCCCTGTCGCGCAAGACCGATCCGAAGCATGTTCCCATCGATCTGCAGGATGTTCTGCAGGAGTCGGTCGCGCTCGTGCGGCGCGAGATACTGCGTCACCGTGTGAATTTCGAGTTCAAACCGGTGAGCGAGCCGATGTGGGTCAGGGGCGATAAAGTGCAGTTGCAGCAGGTAATCATCAATTTGCTGATGAATGCCATGCAGGCCATGTCGGGGATGCACGGCAAGGCGCGCACTCTTTCGCTGGTCTTGGGCAACGCTGGGAATGGCGATGTTTCGCTGCGTGTTCAGGACAATGGGCCAGGCATTTCGGTGCCTAACCTGCCCAGCCTGTTCAACCCGTTTTTCACTACCAAACCAGAGGGGATGGGCATGGGCCTGTCGATTTGTCGTTCGATCATCGATGCCCATGGCGGCCGTATCTGGGCAGAGAGCGAGTTGGGCCATGGCGCTGCCTTGAGTTTCTCTCTACCCGCCTGTGAGCAGATTCCATCATGACTACCGCTGACTTGAACCCGATCGTTTTCGTGGTCGATGACGACCCTTCGATTCGCACCGGGCTCGACAGCCTGTTGCGGTCCGTGGGGATGCGCGTCCATACCTATGCCTCCGGTGCGGAGTTCTTGCAGCATCCCTTCGAGGACGTGCCGGCCTGCCTGATTCTCGATGTGCGGCTGCAAGGCGAAAGCGGCCTGGACTTTCAGGTGCGCCTGACGGAAATGAAAGTCTCGATGCCCATCGTGTTCGTCAGTGGCCATGGCGATATCGCAATGTCGGTGAAGGCGATGAAGGCGGGGGCTCTGGACTTTCTGGTCAAACCCTTCCGCGAGCAGGACCTGCTGGACGCCGTGACTCTGGCGTTGCAGAAGGACGGCAAGCGTCGCGAAGCCGGCAAGACCGCCGCTGACTTGAGCGCCCGCTACCAGACGCTCACTGCTCGCGAGCAGGAAGTGATGGCCTACGCCGTCACAGGCCTGATGAACAAGCAGATCGCCTCCGAGATGGGCCTCAGCGAGATCACTGTGAAGATCCATCGTGGGCACGCGATGAAGAAGATGCAGGCGCGTACGTTCGCAGATCTGGTGAAGATGTCCCAGGCACTCGACGGAGCTTGATTCAATCGCCGTGAGCGACACTGGCGCCGTCTACCCCGTCCGTCGCGGTCATACACCCGTATACTTCTCGGGCTGGAGCGGGGCCGGTAACGTGTGGGCTGTTGTGATGCGCATCGCTGCGCATTTCTTTCGGTCCGCAAAAAGGTAAATCGCTTGTCCAGCCCCCCAATGATCGCTGTGGTCGACGACGACAACGCGGTCCGCGCCAGCATCGACAGCCTCGTTCGTTCACTGGGTTTTCTCGTAAATGTTTTTTCCTCGGCTGAGGATTTCCTTCGTTCTGACTACGTTCGCAACGCTGATTGCCTGATCACTGACGTGCAAATGCCTAAGATGAGCGGAGTCGAATTACATGAGCATCTGACCACACAAGGGATTCACATCCCCACCATCTTCATCACCGCCTTTCCCGAAGAAACAGTGCGCAAACGCGCAATGACCGGAACTGCGGTCTGCTTTCTCGCCAAACCGTTTCAGGTGCAGACGTTGATTGACTGTCTGGAATCGACCCTGGGCTAGTTGCGTACTTTAGCGCGCGTTATTTCAACTTTGGCTGTTCTCCCGCCAACACTTGCGCATCTGTCGTTTGCGGACGGCATTGTATAGCTCATTCATTAGTTTGACGAAGATGAGTCCAAGTCGCAGCACTAACCCAGACTTCAAAAAAGAGACTCACCGGTCTTTCCTGCGGCAGCAGAAAAAGTACCGGTAGATCATAGCTTTGCGCCATTATTGGGCTTGCGTGAAGGGTCAAAGTGTAAAGATTGTTTCAGAGGGCGCCGTGCAAAAGTGATTGCGGCGGTGCGGGAGAGGGAAGGGGATCGGCCGGGATATGGATCTGGATCAGCGCCACCAACTGGCTGATCTGATAAATGCAATCGGTCACCAGATGCAGGCTGTTGTAATCACCATTGATAACAGCCCGGTCCATGAACTCTTTCGCCTGAGTAGAGAAGCCCATCAGGGCATGGGTTCGCGTAGCGATGTGCTGGATGCAGGTTGCAAAACTCAGGTTGTGCCAGGCGTCGACGGGGTTGTGCCCCAGCAGGCGCAGAGTCTGCCGTTGAGAGGGCGCCCCCAGATCCAGAATGCGCTCGTCGAGGAACGCCGAACACTGTTCTACGGCAGCCCCGATGCGATGGAACAGTTGGCGTACGTCTACGAAGCTCACGTTGCGCAGCCGCAGCTCAAGGCTGTTGACGTACTGATGCAGCTCGACGGTGATCGTCAGATAGCCTTGCAGCAATTCCACCAGCGCCATCCGCTCCGATACCACCGAGTCGTGGCGAGCACCGGATTGGTTCAGGCTTGCGGCTACAAGGTGGAGTGGCTGCACTTTTTTGTGGCTGTTCATGACGATCTGTCCTCGCAATCCGATGTGAGCATTGATCTGAATCATCGTGGCGACAGCAACAATAAAACACTTGGTCGACAGCCTCACTCCTACGTGAATACAGTGCGGTACTACGTGGGTACAGCAAACTCATACTTCAGTATCGGCCGGCAGAACTTGCCGGCATTGGCGTTCGTCGACGTGACACCGACTCAATTCAATGAAGTCAGCGCGTTAAAGTTGAAATATTGACGCCATAAAACAAGCGTCCATTTATTTATGAGCAGTTAATAAAATCATGAGCATAAATATTGCATAGCACGCAGCGCCTCTTCGAATGAGTGAAGAAACGACTCACTTTTGCAGGATGTTGTCGGAAGGTTAAATCCCTCGGCACACACAGGCTTCTGTATTGCACGACAACTAATTGCACTGAAATTCCGGGCCCGGCCTGAAACTCTTTTGTTGTGAGATTGAAAGCGATGCCCATGATTCCCCTGCTGATTTGCGACGACTCCAATATGGCGCGCAAACAGTTGATCCGCGCCTTGCCTTCCGATTGGGGGGTGTCGGTCACGACAGCGACCAATGGACATGAAGGCCTGGAAGCGATCCGTCAGGGCCTGGGCCAGGTGGTGTTACTGGACCTGACCATGCCGGACATGGACGGTTACCAGGCGCTGGCGGCCATGCGTGCCGAAAACATGCAAGCCAAGGTCATCGTGGTGTCGGGCGACGTTCAGGAAGAGGCCGTGCGCCGCACCCTCGAACTCGGTGCGCTGGCCTTCCTCAAGAAGCCGGCAGACCCCCTTGAACTGCAATTGACCCTCCAGCGTCTTGGTCTGTTGGGCGAGCCTTCTCGTAACGTCACCCTTGCGCCGAAGACCGAACACGCCGCGATCAGTTTTCAGGATGCTTTCCGTGAAACCGTCAACGTCGCCATGGGCCGTGCGGCTGCGCTGCTGGCGCGAGTGCTGGGCGTCTTCGTTCAGTTGCCGGTGCCCAACGTCAACATGCTGGAAGTGGGCGAGTTGCACATGGCGCTGGCCGACGCGCAAGGCAGTGATCGGCTGACCGCGGTCTGCCAGGGGTACATCGGCGGCGGAATTGCCGGCGAAGCGTTGCTGTTGTTTCACGACTCTGAAATCGCCGACATGGCGCAGTTAATGAAGATCCGTGACAGCCACTACTCCGAAATGGAAATGCTGCTGGACCTGTCATCGATCCTGATTGGCGCCTGCCTCAGCGGCATCGCCGAGCAAATCGACATCGCCTTTTCTCAAGGCCATCCCCAGGTGCTCGGTGCGCACAACGGCATCGAGGAGCTGATCCGCCTCAACCAGCAGCGCTGGAAAAAGACCCTTGCTGTGGAGATCAGTTACAGCCTGGAGGGTCACAACATTCATTTCGATCTGTTGATGTTGTTCACCGAGGATTCGGTAGAGCGGCTGTCACGCAAACTCGCCTACCTGATGAGCTGATTCATGAACGATCGCATCGACATTAAAGAGCTGCATTGGCTGTTGACCATCACCCAGAGCATCGACGTCGGTGTGGTGGTACTCAATCAGGATTACGAAGTTCAGGTGTGGAACACCTTCATGGAAAACCGCTCCGGCGTATTGCCCTACGAGGCGGCCAACCGTTCGTTTTTCGAGCTGTTTCCCGAGATCAATGAAGACTGGCTGAAAAACAAGATCGACAGTGTGATCACCCTCGGCACCCCCGCTTTCACCATCTGGGAGCAGCGTCCGTATCTGGTGCGTTTCAAGAGCTATCAGCCGATCACCGGGCAAGAAGACTTCATGTACCAGAACACCACGATGTTTCCGCTGCGAGCCACCAGCGGCGACGTTACGCATGTGTGCCTGGTGATCTACGACGTCACCGATGTGGCGACCAACCGCCTGCAACTTCAGGCTGCCAACAGGGAGTTGCAGAAGCTTTCCAGCACCGACCGTCTCACCGGGTTGTACAACCGCGGCCATTGGGAAGAGGCGTTGCGGCTGGAGTATGCACGGCACATTCGCTACGGCACGTCGGCAGCGCTGGTGATGTTCGATATCGATCACTTCAAGCGGGTCAACGACACCTACGGTCATCAGTGTGGCGACAAGGTGATCCAGCGCGTGGCCGACGTGATTCGCGAGCACATCCGCGACTCCGACATTGCCGGGCGCTATGGCGGAGAGGAGTATGCGGTGCTGCTGCCGGACACCGACAAATACGGCGCGGGCATGTTCGCTGAACGGCTGCGGGTGGCCGTCGAAATCCAGGAGGTGTTCCACGAAGGGGAGGCCATTCGTTGCAGCATCAGCCTGGGCGTCGCGGACATGAACTCACCGCTGAGCGAGCACAAGACGCTGATCGAATGGGCTGACCAGGCGCTGTATGCGTCGAAGAAGAACGGCCGCAATCAGGTGTCGTTGCATGAGGCGGGGTAGCAAGGAAGTTTTCTGATTCACCCCTGAAGCTCCCTCGCACCAGGATTCATTGCGCCCGCGCCATGGTGGTCATTTTTGCAATCGCTGACTCAAGCCAGCTCCGCAAAATCGCTCAACACATCGTCGCGCAGCGCAATGAATTTCGCGTCGCTGCGATTGCGCGGGCGGGGGAGGTCGATGTCGACGATGCGCCGGATGCGCCCCGGATGCGGCTGCATCACCACCACGCGATCGCCCAGATACACCGCTTCGTCCACATCATGGGTGACGTGGACCATGGTGATCTTTTCCTGCTGCCAGATGTTCTGCAGCTCCCGTTGCAGGCGAGTGCGGGTCAGCGCATCCAGCGCACCGAAGGGCTCGTCCAGCAGCAACACGCTGGGACGATTCACCAGCCCGCGGGCGATCGCCACACGCTGAGCCATGCCGCCGGAAATCTGATGCGGGTAGGACTCGGTGAAGTCTTGCAGACCCACGAGAGCAATATGCTCACGCACGGTTTCGCGTTTTTGCGCAGGCGTCAGCGGCGCGTTTTTCAGGCCTACGGCGACGTTTTGCTCGACCGTCAGCCAGGGAAACAGCCGGTGATCCTGAAACACAATGCCGCGCTCGAGACCGGTGCCCTTGATCGGTTTTTCGTCGAGCAGAATCTGCCCGTCAAACTCTTCATCAAGGCCTAGAATCAGCCGCAGCAAGGTCGATTTTCCGCAACCACTGGCGCCGACGATGGTGATGAATTCGCCGGGGGCGATGTCCAGCTGAACGTTGTCCAGCACTTGCAGCTGGCTGTCGGCGCCTGAGCTTGAAAAATGTTTGCTGATGTTTTCCAGACGCAGGCCGTTGCCCTGTTGTGTCGGAAGAGGAAGCGCTTGGCTGGCAGTCATGGGGAATATCCTGAATGGCCGAAGAGAGAAAACTAGCGAGGTGTAATGCCGTAAAGCCGTTGCATGCGCCGTTCGAGTCGTCTGGCCAGCACGTTCAACGCCCAGCCGACCAGCCCGATGATGACCATGCCGAACAGCACCAGATCCATCATGAAATGCTCGCTGCCATCGATCAGCGTATTGCCGATGCCGTCTCCCGACACCAGCAGGTATTCCGCGCCGATGGTCGCCAGCCATGAATACACCAGCGCCAGATAAATCCCGGTGAAGATCGAGGGCAGCGCGGCCGGCAGCATCACACCAATCACCGTTTGCCAACGGCTGAAGCCATACACCTTCGCAACTTCCAGGAATGCTGGAGGCACGTTGCGCAGGCCATCGCAGGCGTTGACCACCACCGGCACCAACGCGGCCAGCGATAGAAACACCACTTTGGCCACATCCCCAAGGCCAAACCACACTGAAATCAGCGGAATCCAGGCGAACAGGGAAATCTGCTTGAAGGTGTTGAAACTCGGGCCGACCAGGCGCTCGAAAAGGCGTGAGAACCCCAGCAGGCAGCCGAGGATCAGGCCCAGTGTCGTGCCGATGAAAAAACCGCTGAGGTTGCGCGCCATGCTCGATGAAATCGCCCGCCAGAACTGGCCGGACGACACTTGGTCCCACGCCGTTATGCCGACCTTCTGCGGCGAAACCAGCAGGCCCGAATCGCTCCAGCCTTGATTGGCCGCCAGCCACCAGACGGCGACGCCGACTGCCGGCACGACCCAGCCGCGATAGTTGTTGGCGCGGGGAGTTTGAGTGGATGCCAATGAACTCATGCCAGCCTCCCCGGTGTCGCGGCGCGACCCTTATTCAGGCGACGCTCGATGAACTCGAAACCGCGATCGATCAGCAGTCCGACCGTGCCGACCACGACCACTGCAGCCATCACCAGATCCAGCTGAAACAACTGACGACCATAGGCGATCAAGTAGCCGAGGCCTTCGCTGGAGGCCAGCAATTCGACGACCACCAGCGACAGCCAGGCTTTTGTGAAACCCAGGCGCAGGCCGGTGAAAATGGGGGCAACGGCGGACGGCAGGACAATGTCTGTGACGATCTGACGCTGGCTGAAGCCGTACGCCCGACCCACTTCCAGCAAGCGCTTGGGTACCTGATGGAACGCCTGCAACGTACACAGCGTGACCGGCACCAATGCAGCGTGGGCGATCAGCACGTACTTGAGCGGTTCGCCGATGCCGAACAGCAGCAGCGCGAAGGGCATCCAGCCCAAGACCGGGATTTGCACCAGCGCGTTGAACGTGGGAAGTAGATAATCCTCGACGGTTTTCGACAGCCCCATGACCAGACCAAGGCTGACGCCAAGGCCCGAGCCAATCAGAAAACCCACCAGAACGCGTTGCAGACTCGCCGATGCGTTGAGCCAGAGATCACCGGTGCTGATCAGATCGCCCAGCGTCTGGTAAACGAAGGCCGGAGGCGGCAGGACTTGCTCCGATAGCCAGCCGCGTTCGGTACCCAGATACCAGAGCCCGAGCAGCGCCAGTGGCAGCAACCAGGGCAGTGCACCGTTCAGAACGCGTTTTTGCCAGACAGGCCGAGGCGCAGTTTTTATCGACACCCGGCGCGCCGGCCGGGCGGGGAAGTTGGGCAGGCGTTCGACGGGAGCCAGTTTTTTCGCTGGCGCCTGTTGTCGGTCGAGCGCGGTGGCAGTGGCTCTGGCCATGATGTCAGCCTCCGTTGTTGACGGCTTTGTCCGAAGACGCCGTTGCACTGTTGGCTGGTGCCTTGCCGTTCGCGTCGTAGGCGGTCCAGTAATGTTCGAGCCCCTTGGCTTTCAGTGCTGTTTCCAGGTACTTGGTCTCGAACCAGCCATCGATGGTCACAGGGCGACGAATCATTTTTTCGCTTACGGCCTGTTCAGCGACAGTTCGATAACGAGTCAGCAGGAAGTCGTCCACCAGTGGGGAGGCGCTGTCGCGAAGGCTCAGATGGTCAAAGTCGGCCTTCAATGAGGCGACAGGTTCGTTGGTCTTCGCCCATTCGTTGATCACAGCATCACGGTTGCCTGGTTCAGACTCCCATTTCGCAGCATCTACCAAGACGTTGACTACTTTTTGAACATTGTCTGCATGTTCCTTTTCGTAGGCACCGCGAACAACCAGTGCGCACTGGCGGGTGTAGCGCACATCGTTGTCAGGGTTGTCGAAGATGATTTCGATCAATCCCTGATCGCGCAATTTGAAAAGCTCACGACCGCCGAAAGCCGCATCGACTCCTTTCGAAGCAAGCGCCGCCTGGCTACTGCCGTTATCCAAATTGATGACTTTCAGATCCCGCTCGGTCAGGCCGTGATCGGCTAACAGCTTAAGAAACACCAGATGCGCATTGGTGCCGCGGAACAGCGCGACTTTCTTGCCCTTTAGGTCCTCGATGCGTTTGATGTCAGAGCCCTTGGGTACCGCGACGTACACATTTGCCCGAACACCGATTCCCGCCAATAGCTTTGTGTCCAGGCCGTTCGAGCGACCGACGACAGCAGGCAGGTCTCCTTGATAGGCGAAGTCCAGCTGTTGGTTGGACAGGGCCTCGTTCACCGCAGGCCCGGCGCCTTTGAAGAAGAACCACTGGATCTCGGTGCCGGTGCCCTCGAACGCCTTTTCCAGCAACTGCTGGTTACGCACGATACCCAACGGCGAGCCGCTGAAGGTGACGGGATCGCCGCCCCCCGCGCTGGCCACGCCGATGCGCAAAACGTCGGCCTCGGCCAAGGGCATCATCAGCAGCGCCGCCAGTGCGGTAGCTACGCTTTTTGTGCTGAATACAGATGTTCGCTTGGCCTTTGCCATGACGGTTTCTTCCTTAAAAAATGGGGGGTGACAAGGGATCAGGCAGCCAGGTGTTTCTTGTCGGCTTCTGTCTTGGGCGAGAGGGTTTCGGGTGTCGGTTTGATCGCCTGGCTGGAGCGTCCGTCGACGCCGACCGGAATGTCGCCAGCCACTGTGGTGCGGCGCACGACGCGCTCGGCATTGCCGTAGTCGTTGATCGCGATGTGCTGTGTCGCGCGGTTGTCCCAGATCACCACGTCGCCTTCGCTCCAGCGCCAGCGCACGGTGTTGTCCAGGTGGGTGATGCGGTCGTGGAACAGGCGGATCAGCTGTTTGGAATCGTTGCTGCTGACGCCCTGAATCTGCTTCACGAAATGCCCGAGCAACAGGCTGCGCTCACCGGTCTCCGGATGCACTCGCACCAGAGGATGTTCGGTTTCATAGAGTTCGGCGGTGAATTGTTCGCGGTAGCGTTTCACCCCGGCCTCGCCGGTGTCCCGTGGGGCGGCGTAGTCGTACACGTTGGTGTGCAAGGCGCGCAGGTTGTCGGCCAGTGCTTTCAGCGGAGCTGGCAGATCAGCGTAAGCCGTAGCGGTGTTGGCCCACACGGTGTCGCCGCCGTATGGAGGAATTACTACGCCGCGCAGGATGGAAATCTTCGGATAGTTGGCGACGAACGTAACGTCGGTGTGCCAGGAGTTGGCGCGGGTTTCCTTGGCATCCAGATGCAGGATCGCGCTGCTCTTCTCGGCAGAGCGAACGGTGGGGTGCGGAACCTGGTCGCCGAAGCGGCGGGAGAAGCTTTCGTGCTGATCGTCGGTCAGGAACTGCTCGCGGAAGAACAAGACCTTGTGTTTGAGCAGCGCCTGATTGATGAAGTCGAATTCTTGCGCCGAGATGTCGCCGGAAAGTTTAATACCGCTCAACTCGGCACCGATTCTTCCTGCTACGGGTTTGATCTGAATCGCCATGTCCTGAACTCCTGTCTAGGTTGTTGTGGCTCAGATCATAAAGATATAAATCAGGGTTCGGCTAATCACCTTTTGTCATAAATATAGAAGGAGAGTTTATGCGGGCTATTTATGATGATAACCAGATTTCATAAGCTTATTTCTGAACAGGCGGCCGGGGAAATGCGTAGCTGTCCGGCTTGCCGGCGGTGACGTCTCTGGAACCGCTACCGCCGGCAAGCCGGACTGCTACAGAGGAACAGTGTCAGGTCTGGGGCACGTCCTCATGCAGATCCTGCCCCTTCATCGTCCCCAGCGACTTGCGCAAGCGACTCGCCAGAGAGCTGCTGCCGTGCACGTTGTGATAGTGGAAAACCGCCGTGGCGCGCAGGGCATCTTCGGCCACGGGCAGGTTGGTGTGCAGCGACCGGTAGCCCCAGAACAGATACATGTGCCCTGGCTGCATCGCGATGCGGGTGAAGGCCTTGTCATCCATGGCAAACCGGCTTTTGAGATATCTCTGCACCCATTTGTTGTCCACTAGCACCTTGTCCACCAGGTTGCGCAGGTAGCTATGCCTGAGCCGGCGACGGTTGGGCAGCATGAGCAGATCGCCACGCTCGCCGCTTTCAGGCATGCACACCGGCATGATGGTGGTCAGGACGAACGAGTCGTAATGGAAGATCAGCGATTCCCTGCGTCCGCCGTTGCCGGTCAGGCAGCGCAGGGTCTGGGTCAGGGTCATATCGCTCGAACGTTGGCCGGTGGCGCCCTCGGTAATGCGGCGGCATAGATCGATGAAATCCCGAGAACTGCCCCAGTCATACAGGGGTGATCCCTGCACGGGCTGTCGGCCGGAGAGGGCAACGTAATCGTTACCGGCTGCGGCCACGGTGTCAGTGACCAGCGTTTGCAGCTCCTTCAATTGTGCCGGGCTGGCCCAGCCTGGCAAGACAGCGTATCCGTCACTGTCGATGGCCTTTATCAGACTTGCTACTTGAGCATCCGAAAAAGTCGAGTAGGGCATCGGGGTCACCTCGCTGCGTGATCTTCGGAACGTTGGAGCCCTCGGACCTACTGCCTGAGATGTACCGTTTCAGCCGGGCGAAGCGAGAGGTTAGCCACCTAGCACAGCTTCCGCCATACGCGCGGAATAAATATTTCAAATTATGTTTTTTCGAATGAAAAAAACGGTTTTTCCGTCCGTTTTTGAAACAGATCGCCGCAGAATGGGCGTTTTACGCGGGGCGGGAGGTGTAATGATTTTGTGTCACGTTATATTTCAGTTCGCAGATATTGAGTCGGTGGCAGCACGACTTGCCGACGGGACTGACGTGAAATCGCCCCCGCCGGCAAGCCGTACCGCTACAGCCGGATCTACAGCACCAGACTCGGCAACCACAGCGAGATCGCCGGAATGTACGTCACCGCCATCAGTACCAGGAACAGCGCCACGTAGAACGGCAGCAGCGCCTTGACCGTCGCCTCGATGGTGACCTTGCCCACCGCCGCTCCCACGAACAGTACCGCGCCCACCGGAGGCGTGATCAGGCCGATCCCGAGGTTGACCAGCATGATCATGCCGAAATGCACCGGGTCGACGCCGATGCCGACGATCACCGGCAGCAGGATAGGCGTGAGGATCAGGATCAGCGGCGCCATGTCCATCACCGTGCCGAGCAACAACAGCATGACGTTGATGCACATCAGGATCACGTAGCGGTTATCCGACAGGGTCAGAAACGCCGTGGTGATCTTCATCGGGATTTCCATCAGCGTCAGGATGTAACCGAAGCTGGCAGCGAAACCGATCAGGATCATGACGATGGACACCGTACGCACCGCGCGATGCATCAGCTTGGGCAGGTCACGCCATTTGTAGTCTCGGTAGATGAACATCGTGACGAAGAATGCCCACAGCACGGCAATCGCTGCCGACTCGGTGGCAGTGAACACGCCTGACAGGATCCCGCCGAGGATGATGACCATCGCCATCATTCCCCACAGCGCTTCACCGGCGATTTTCAGCGCCTGGCGCAGCGGAATGACTTCACCCTTGGGGTAGTTGCGCTTGCGCGCGAAGATCATGCACAGCCCCATCATCACCGCACTCAGCAGCAGGCCTGGCACGATCCCGGCCACGAACAGTGAGGCGATGGACACCGTGCCACCGGCGGCCAGCGAGTACAGCACCGAGTTATGGCTGGGAGGGGTGAGCAGCGCTTGTACCGAGCCGCTGACGGTCACCGCGGTGGAGAACTCGCGGGGATATCCGTTGCGTTCCATTTCCGGAATCAGCACCGAGCCTACTGAGGCCGTATCGGCCACCGACGAGCCGGAGATGGCTCCGAAGAAGGTCGAGGCAACAATGTTTACCAGTGACAGGCCGCCGCGCACGAAACCCACCAGCACCCCCGCGAACGCCACCAGCCGCCGGGACATCCCGCCCTCGGCCATGATCGCCCCGGCCAGTACGAAGAAAGGAATCGCCAGCAGCGAAAACTTGTTCACCCCGCCCGCTACCTGAATCATCAGCGCATCGAACGGGATCTCGATCCACCACGCGCCGATCAATGCCGACAGGCCCAGTGCATAGGCCACCGGCATGCCGACCAGGATCAACACGATGAAGCTGCCCAACAGAATAAAAGCGTCCATTCATGCCGCTCCTTCGCTTTCTTCGACCAGATCGAAACGCACGACCCGACGGTGACTCTGGTCGCCCAGAAACAGCTTCTCCAACACGAACAACAGGGTCAGCACGCCACCGACTGGAATCGGCAGATAGGACACGCCCACGCGCAGCCCGGGCATCTCACCGAGGAACTGGTTCCAGGTATTGGCACACAGCTTCCAGCCCTTGACCGCCATGAACAGGCAGACGACGGCCATCAGGATCTGCACCAGTATCGCCGCGCCCTGGCGCAGGGCAGGGGGCATGCGATCGGTCGCCATGTTCACCGCCATGTGCGCGCCGGCTCGGTAACTGGCGGCGGCGCCGAAGAAGGTGAAGACCACCATCAGCAGAATCGCGACAGGCTCGGGCCAACTGGAGCCTGAGCCGAGCACGTAGCGAGCAAAGATGCCCCAGGGGATGATCAGCGCCATCGTCAGCATCGACAGGCCGGCGACGGCGATGCAGAGGCGATAGACGGCGTCGTTGAAGCGCAGAATCGTGTTTTTCATGAGGTCACCACCACGCTTGTGAGCGGGCTTTCGCCCGCTCACAAGAGGGTTATCAGGCTTAGGGAATCACTGAACCGCTTCGATGCGCTTGATCAGGTCGGCGTAGGGCGCGCCGTATTTCTCACGAACTCCGGCTGTGGCGTCATAGAAGGCCTTCTTCTGCTCGGGGCTCAAGGAGATGAACTCCACCCCGGCGGCCTTCAATTTGGCTTCGCTTTCGGCTGATTTCTTGTCCCACAGCACGCGCTCTTCAGCCTGTGCTTCAACCGCCAGCTTCTTCACCAGTGCCTGTTGCTCAGGCGTCAATTTGGTCCAGGTCGCCTTGGAGATGACCACCGGCTCCGGCAGGATCAGGTGCTCGGTCAGGGTGTAGAACTTGGCGTTCTGATAGTGGTTGTGTTCGAGCATGGTCGGCGGGTTGTTTTCGGCGCCGTCGATTACACCGGTCTGCAGGGCGCTGAAGATTTCGCCGGTGGCCATGGCGATGCCGTTGCCGCCCATGGCATTGATGGTGTCGATGAATACCGGGTTGCCCTGCACGCGGATTTTCATGCCCTTGAGGTCGGCGATGTCACGCACCGGTTTCTTGGTGTAGAGGTTGCGCGTGCCGCCATCCATCCACGCCAGCGCGACGAGGTTGAAGTCGGAGTTGGTGATCTTGTCGAGAATTTCCTGACCGATCTCGCCGTCGATGACCTTGCGCATATGGGCGTGATCGCGGAACACGAACGGCAGGTTGAACACATTGACGTCTGGCACCACAGGCCCGACGATCCCCAGGCTCACCCGGGTCATTTGCACTGCATTGGCCTGGACCTGCTCCACCACCTCCTTCTCGGAGCCCAGCACCCCGCCGGCGAACATCTTGAAGCTGATCTCGCCTTTGCTTTCCTTCTCAAGTTTCTTGCCCATCTCCTGTTCGGCGACAACGGGGGGATAGCCTGCGGGGTGTACTTCGGCGAATTTGATTTTGACGTCTGCCAGTGCCGAGTTTGCCAGGCAGAACGCCAGAGGAAGTGCTGCGACGATGAGCTTGCGTTTGAAGTCCATGGATGTTCTCCGGTGTTGTTATTGTTTTTTCAGATAGTATCGGTACGACGTTGAAACGGTGTCGCTGAACAGCTCGGCAAAGCGTGCGGGTCAGCCTTTGAAAAGCGGTTCTTCCAGTCCCTTTACGCCCGGTTGCAAGGCGAACACACCGCCTGCCAGCGGCTGATCGCTGAGGTCTCCGCCGGGGCGGATCGAGGTGACGAACAGGGTGTCCAGCTCACGGCCGCCGAACGCGCACATCGAGGGCTTCTTGACGGGCACGGCCAGCGAACGGTCGAGTTTTCCTTCGGGCGTGAAACGGTGAATCAGACCTTCGTCGTTGCCGCAGATCCAGTAGCAACCCTCGGCATCGACCGCAGCGCCGTCGGGACGGCCGGGGTACTGGTTCATGTCGACGAACAGGCGCCTGTTGTGGGGCGTTCCGCTGTCGACGTCATAGTCGAAGGCCCAGATCTTCTGCACAGTCGGATGCGAGTCTGAGAGGTACATGATCTTGCCATCGGGGCTGAAGCCCAGGCCATTGGGCACGATCATGTTGGTGATGTAGGGGGTGAGCGGGGCGCCTTGGCTGCCGTCGAAGCGATACAGCGAGCCCACCTCCAAAGCTTCGGCCATGTCCATGAACATGGTGCCGGCCCAGAAACGGCCTTGCCGGTCGCAACGGCCATCATTGAAGCGCATGTTCGAGCGCGGATGCCGAACGTCGATCAGCCGATCCGACGCAACAGTGCCGTCGTCGTTGGGGCGTATCCGGAACAGTCCGTTTTCCTGCCCGGCGAGCCAACTGCCGTCGCCATGGCTTGCGATGCAAGCGAGCATCTGCGGCGCTTCCCAGCTTTGCGTGCTGTTATCCAGCGGGCTCCAGCGATGCAGCCGCTTCGCTGGAATGTCTACCCAGTAAAGCGCTTGTTCCTGCGCGTTCCACACCGGGCATTCGCCCGTGGCGTTGCGTGCATCGAGAATCAACTCAGCCTGCATGACGATCATTCCTTGATGTTGATCGGGCAGGGTCGGCGCAATGTCCGACCGTTTCTATTGCCGGGGATTACTCGTCACCAAACGGGCCTGAGGCAACGAAGGCGCCGCCCTGATAGATCATCGCCGGATCGTCCGCGGCGGGCTTGGGCTGGGCTTCGACCTTGGCGCGGAACTGCTCGGAGCTGTCCTTGGGCTCGTAGCCCAGATGATTCGCCAGACGATTGTCCCACCAGACCGTTTTATTGTCCGACGCGCCGTAGACCACGGTGTGACCGACGTTGGGCGTGAACAGACTGCGCTCGATCAGTTGGGTCAGATCGTCATAGCTCAGCCAACTGGCGAGCATGCGGCGATTCTGTGCTTCGGGGAACGAGGAGCCGATGCGAATGCTGACGGTCTCGATGCCGTAGCGATCGAAGTAGAAACTGGCCATGTCCTCGCCGTAGGACTTCGACAGGCCGTAGTAGCTGTCAGGTCGACGCAGAGCACTGGCGTCGATGGTCTCGTCCTGGCGATAGAAACCGATGACGTGATTGGAACTGGCGAAGATCACCCGCTTTACGCCATGACGTCGCGCCGCTTCATAGATGTGGAAAATGCCGCAGATGTTCGGGCCGAGGATTTCTTCGAACGAGCGCTCGACCGACACCCCACCGAAATGGACGATGGCATCGACGCCTTCGACCAGTTGATGAACAGCATTTTTGTCGGCCAGGTCGCAGAGCTGCACTTCTTCGTGAGGACCGGCAGCGGGGGCCATTTCGGCGATATCGGAAAGACGCAGAGTATTTGCATAGGGACGCAGGCTTTCGCGCAACACCTTGCCGAGACCGCCAGCGGCACCGGTCAGCAGAAGGCGATTGAACGGAGTCTGGGCGTTGAATTGAGTCATCGGAAAAGCCCTGATTCTGATGTTGTTGTTATAGGTGTCATCGGTTGTCGTATGACGTTTGCGCGATTATCGATAACGGTTGTGATTTTTGTCAACGCGACGAAAGTTGAAGCCTTCATCGCGCCGTCCCTCGACGCTCGTGTGGGCCTGTCATAGCGCCCAATACGCTCTAAATCACATTTACCTGAGCGATATCGGGTAACTGACGAATATGCGGTTCTCGTCGAATTCATTGGTGCTGAAATCGCGTCTCATCGAAGAGTTGCGCCATCTGAAATTGAGACTCTTGAACGTCCCGCTTTGTACCGTGTAGGCCAGTTCAGATTCACGACCCCACTCCTTGCCGTCGGTCACGGCCCCGATATGAACGTTATCGCCACTGATGTAGCGGTTCATCATGGTTAAGCCGGGAATGCCGAAGATCGCGAAATCCAGATCGTGACGAAGCTGCCAGGAGCGCTCCTGAGCATTGTCATAGCTGGAGTTGTAACTGTCGTTGGCCAGGGTGCCGCCGCTGGTACCGTTGACTCTCATCCATTGATCGTCGCCGTAGAGCTTTTGCAGGCCAAGGTAGAGGGTGTTGCCCTTGTAATTGGCAGAAAGCATCGCATAAGCGGTCTTGTTATCCAGTTCGCCAGCCAGTTTGCGGCCGTCTTCCTTGCCCTGGAAGTAACCGAGATTGGCGCCCAGCGTCCAGTCGCCTACGGGTTGCTTATGAACAAGGTTCAGGAACTCCTGCTGGTAGATATCTTCCAGTTGCGCATACCAGAGACCGACCTGGGTGCGCTTTTCGTTGAACGTGTATTCGCCACCACCGAAATTGAACCGGTCCGACTTGAATGCCGCCGATTTACCGTTCATGAACATGTCTTCCATGCTGGCGTCGTTGCGCGGGCTGTTGCCGCGGAACTGACCGCCATAGAGCGTAAAACCAGCGATTTCTTTGGATGTGATCTGTCCGCCACGGAATGTCTGTGGCAGCGAGCGTCCGTCATCAGACCGGAGAATCGGTAGAACCGGCATCCATTCACCGACACGCAATTCGGTATTGGAGACACGCGCTTTGGCCGCGACGCCCAGTCGACCGAAATTGTCCGCAGGTCGGCCGTCATCATGAATCGGCAATAACTGCGATCCGCCTGTTCCCTTGCCGCCGTCGAGCTTCTGAGAGTAGAGCCCCAGTACGTCCAGGCCGAAGCCGACAGTGCCCTGCGTGAAGCCGGATCTCACATCGAGGATAAAGTTTTGCGTCCACTCTTCGGCGTAATTCTGAGGGTTAGCCGGGTTTGTGAAGTTTCGATTGAAGTAAGCGTTACGCAGATTGAGCGAGGCTTTGGTGTCATCGATGAAACCTTCTGCGTGGCTGATGCCGGGCAGACTAAGCGCAACGCTGCCTGCTCCCAGCAATAGCCAGGAACGCGTGGTGGTCTGAAAAGCCATTTTTATTGTTCTCCCTTTTTTTGCCAACGCGCGCGCACCGATGATCGCTTCGAATACGAACGCAAGTAATCCACTGATCGTCATGATCTGGTTGATTGGCTGAGGCGCTACCGACCCTGCTTCAGCGCTGTTTGAACGAGCAGCCGCTCGATTCAGCCGGGAGTGAAACCGGCAATAGCGAAGTAGAAGTCTGGAGGGGAAAGGAGACGGTGATTTTCGTGAAGCGACAGGTGCCGACGGATCCATGGTGTCATCTGGATATTCCTTTTTTATTGTTGTTATCTGTTATGCGTTGTCGTACAACGCAGGCCCGAGTATTGACAGAGAAAATTGTGCTGTCAACGCCGGGCCCCTGAAATATCACCCACATGGCTTCTAGCCGACGAATGTCCTATGACTAGCGGCGGTTGCGGACCGATTGTTTCTCTGCTAATTTCGAAAATGTTAACGATGACATTTCCGCTTTAACAATAAAAACAACGGGATTTTTCGCTATGACAATCCGCCTCAAGAAGGGCTTCTCCGCCGTTTTTTGTTCGCTCGCTGTGGCTGTAGCGTGCGCCGGTTCCTTCACCGTTCAAGCCGCCGATGCTGCCAAAGCCGGTCCGCTGAAAGTCGGTGCCTCGTTTCAAGAGATCAACAACCCTTATTTCGTGACCATGAAGGACGCTCTTCAGGACGCCACCAGCAGCATTGGTGCGACCTTGTTGGTCACCGACGCACGCCATGATGTCTCCAAGCAGATCAGCGACATCGAAGACATGCTGCAGAAGGGCATCGATATCCTGATCATCAACCCGACCGACTCCGTGGGTGTGCAGTCCGCTGTTAAGCAGGCCCATGACAAAGGCGTCGTGGTCGTCGCGGTCGATGCTCAGGCCAACGGCCCGCTCGATTCCTTCGTCGGCTCCAAGAACTACGACGCGGGTGTGCAGGCCTGTGAGTATCTGGCCAAGAACATCGGCGGCAAGGGTGATGTCGGCATCCTCGATGGCATCGCTGTGGTGCCGATCCTTGAGCGCGTTCGCGGTTGCAAAGACGCATTGGCCAAGCACCCGGACATCAAGATTGTCAGCATTCAGAACGGCAAGCAGGAACGTGATCAGGCGCTCAGCGTGACTGAGAACATGCTCCAGGCGCAGCCGAACATGAAAGGTCTGTTCAGCGTCAACGACAACGGCTCGCTCGGCGCGCTGGCGGCCATCGAATCCAGCGGCATGGACGTCAAGCTGACCAGCGTCGACGGCTCGCCGGAAGCGGTGAAGGAAATCCAGAAGCCGAACAGCAAGTTCATCGCCACCTCCGCTCAGTACCCGCGCGATCAGGTGCGTCTGGCGCTCGGGCTTGCGCTCGCCAAGAAGTGGGGCTCGCAAGTCCCGGCGACCATTCCGGTCGACATCCTGCTGGTGGATCAGGCCAAGGCCAAAACCTTTACCTGGTGACGGCCGTGTCGTCGCTCGCCTGACCTCCGTCCGGCGAGCGCCACGGGTTCACGCTCTGCCATCACACAGAGCCGTGCTGCGATGAGGTGCGTATGAGCTGCCTTCTGCAATTGGAAAACATCTGTAAAAGCTACCCCGGCGTGCATGCGCTCAAGTCGATCAATTTGCAGGTCGAGCGCGGCGAGATCCACGCCTTGCTCGGCGAGAACGGCGCGGGCAAATCCACGCTGATGAAGATCCTCGCCGGAGTCGAGCATCAGGATCAGGGCAGCATCCGTATCGATGGCGCGGAACAGCATTTCGCGACCTACAACGAAGCCATCGCCGCAGGCATCGGCATCGTCTTTCAAGAGTTCAGCCTGATCCCGTACCTCAACGCCGTGGAGAACATTTTCCTCGGCCACGAGATCGTCAATGGCTTCGGGTTGCTGCGTAAGAGCCAGATGCGCGAGAAGGCTATCGGGCTGTTCGATCGTCTCGGGGTGAAGATCAATCTGGACTGCTCGGTGCAGCACTTGAGCGTTGCCGAGCAACAGTTTGTGGAGATCGCCAAGGCGCTGGCCCTCGAAGCACGGTTGCTGATTCTCGACGAACCCACCGCGACGCTCACGCCCTCCGAAGCCGAGTTGTTGTTCGACATCATGCGCGAGCTGAAGAGTCAGGGCGTGGCGGTGATTTTCATCTCTCATCACCTCGAAGAAATCTTTCAGGTTTGCGACCGCATCAGCGTGCTGCGCGACGGCGCCAACGTTGGCGCGCTGACCGTCGCCGACAGTGACATCGACACCCTGGTGGAGATGATGGTCGGGCGCCGTCTGGAAGCGAGCTTTCCGCCCAAGCCGACACAGGCCCGAGGCGAAGTGGTGTTGCAGGTGCGTGACATTCAGCTGACCCGCAACGGACCGCACAACAGCTTCAATCTGCACAAGGGCGAAATTCTCGGCTTTGCCGGGCTGGTCGGCTCCGGGCGCACCGAGCTGGCGCTGGGCGTCATCGGGGCGTTGCCGGTGGTGAGCAAGGACGTGATGCTTCGTGGCCACTCGGTCAACCTCAGCGACCCCGCTCATGCGCTGGCAAACGGTATTGGCCTGTTGCCGGAAAGCCGCAAGAGCGAGGGGCTGATCGTCGATTTCAGCATTCGGGAAAACATTTCGCTGAATAACCTGGGCAAGTACGAGAGCGCGGCGCATCTGGTGGATCGACACAAGGAAGATACCACCACTACCGATCTGATGAAGCAGCTGTCGATCAAGGCGCCAAACTGCGAAAGCCGGGTGCTGAACCTCAGCGGCGGCAATCAGCAGAAAGTCGTCATTGCGCGCTGGATCAATCACCACTGCGACATCCTGATCTTCGACGAACCGACCCGAGGCATCGACGTCGGCGCCAAGGCCGAGATCTACAACCTGATGCGCAAACTCACCGAACAAGGCTTCGCGATCATCATGATCTCCTCGGAACTGCCGGAAATCATCGGCATGTGCGACCGCGTAGCCGTCTTCAACAAGGGCGCCATCGTCAACGTGCTGCAGGCAGACGACATCAATCCGCAAGAAGTGATGCGCCATGCCACCGGGAGTCTGAACAGTGAACACCTCCATTAAAACCATGACCTCACAACCGAACCGGATGAAGCTCAACTTCGCCCAACTGATCCGCTCTCCAGCGTTCTATCCCTTCGTGGGTCTAGTGGTGGTGACGGTCTTCATGATCTTTGCCAGCGACAAATTCCTCACCGGCGCGAACCTGGAAAACATTGCACGGCAGGTGTCGATCAACGCGATCATCGCCGTGGGCATGACCTGCGTGATCCTCACTGGCGGCATCGATTTGTCTGTCGGCCCGGTGATGGCGCTGTCTGGCACCTTGACCACCGGCTTGATGGTGGCGGGCGTACCAGCGCCGATTGCGATCCTCATCGGTTTGCTGATCGGCGTGGGGTTTGGCGTGGGCAACGGGATCTTCGTCGCCTACCTGAAAATGCCGCCGATCATCGTGACGCTGGCGACCATGGGTATCGCTCGCGGGCTGGGCCTGATGTACACCGATGGCTATCCGATTTCCGGGATGCCGGACTGGTTCGCCTGGTTTGGTCGCGGCACCCTGTTCGGCATTCAGGTGCCGATCCTGATCATGCTGGTGACCTACTTCTTCGCCTGGGTGCTGCTGCAACAGACGCGCATCGGGCGTTACGTCTACGCCATCGGCGGCAATGAAGAAGCGGTGCGCCTGTCCGGCGTACGCGCCTCGCGCTTCAAGCTGCTGGTGTATTCGATCAGTGGCCTGACGGCGGCGATTGCCGGGCTGGTGCTGTCTTCGCGATTGATGAGCGGCCAGCCCAACGCCGGTGTCGGGTTCGAGCTGGATGCGATTGCGGCGGTAGTGCTCGGCGGTGCCTCGATTGCCGGCGGTCGCGGCGTGATCATTGGCACGCTGGTCGGCGCCATGCTTCTGGGCGTATTGAACAATGGTTTGAACATGCTCGGCGTCTCGCCTTATGTGCAGAGCGTGATCAAGGGCGCAATCATCCTGCTGGCGATTTTCATCAGCCGGCAGCGGCATAAATAAATCTGTGTTGTTAGAACCGACGCTCTCGCGAGCAAGCTCCCTCCCACAATTGATCGGAGTAAGGCACGTTTTTGTAAGCAGCCACAAACCTCTGGGAGGAAGCTTGCTCGCGAATACGTCGGTACAGCCAACGACGAATTCAAACTGACAACCGGGGCCGCTTTCAGCCTCAACCCAAACATCTCAACAGGTAACCCGACATGGAACAAAATACAAAAACCACCATGCAAGCCGTCGTCTGCCACGCGCCGAAAGACTACCGTCTGGAGCGCATCAGTAAACCGGTCGCCCGCGCCAATGAGCTGGTGATCCGCATCGGCGCCTGCGGCATCTGCGCCAGTGACTGCAAATGCCATTCGGGTGCGGCGATGTTCTGGGGCGGCGAAAGCCCGTGGGTCAAGGCGCCAGTGGTGCCGGGCCATGAGTTCTTCGGTTATGTGGATTCGGCGGGCGAGGGGGCTGAAGAACACTTCGGTGTGAAGGTCGGCGACAAGGTGATTGCCGAGCAGATCGTGCCCTGCGAGAAGTGCAAGTTCTGTAAGTCCGGCAAGTACTGGATGTGTGAAGTGCACAACATCTTCGGGTTCCAGAAAGACGTGGCCGAAGGTGGCATGGCGCAGTACATGCGCATCCCGAAAACCGCCATCGTGCACAAGATTCCCGAATCGGTCTCGCTGGAAGACTCCGCGTTGATCGAACCGATGGCCTGCTCGATTCATACCGTTAATCGTGGCGACGTGCAGCTCGATGACGTGCTGGTGATCGCCGGTGCAGGCACCCTGGGCCTGTGCATGGTGCAAGTCGCCGCACTGAAAACGCCGAAGAAACTGGTGGTCATCGACATGGTCGACGAGCGTCTGGAGCTGGCGAAGAAATTCGGCGCCGATGTGGTGATCAACCCGAGCCGCGACAACGCGAAAGAAATCATCAACGGCCTCACCGATGGCTATGGCTGCGACGTGTACATCGAAACCACAGGCGTGCCGGTTGGCGTGACCCAAGGGCTGGATCTGATTCGCAAGCTCGGCCGTTTCGTCGAGTTCAGCGTGTTCGGCGCCGAGACCAGCGCCGACTGGTCGATCATCGGCGACCGCAAGGAGCTGGACGTGCGCGGTGCTCACTTGGGCCCGTATTGCTACCCGATCGCCATCGACCTGTTCGAACGCGGCCTGGTGACTTCTAAAGGCATCGTGACCCACGACTTCGGCCTGGATGACTACGCCGAGGCGTTTGCATTGGCGGACTCGACCAAGTCGATCAAGGTGCTGCTCAAGCCGGTCAACTGATCCCGTTGGTCTGACATGTGAACACCTGTAGCAGCCCGGCCGGGCAGCTACAGGGGACAAGGCGTCACCTTTGATGATCGGGCAAACCAATAACAAGAGAGCGCACGAAGATGGAATACGTCATCGGGGTCGACATCGGCACCCAGAGCACCAAGGCATTGCTGGTCGATGCTCAGGGCCGCATCGTCGCGCAGCACAGCCACAGTTATAAGGTCGACACACCCAAACCGCGCTGGGCCGAGCAATGGCCGCAGGTGTGGCTGGATGCCGTGGAAATCTGCGTCGCGGCGTGCATGAAGAAAAGCGGCGTGCCCAGGGACAGCGTCAAATCCCTCTGCGTCAGCAGCCTGTACGGCGGCTCCGGTATTGCCGTCGATGCGCAGATCAAACCCCTTTACCCGTGCCTGATCTGGATGGACCGGCGTGCCGAAGAGCAGGTCGAGTGGGTCAATCAGAACGTCGATCTGGAACGTCTCTACGCGATCACTGGCAACTCGGTGGACAGTTATTACGGCTTCACCAAGATGCTCTGGCTCAAGGACAAGCAACCGCAAGTCTGGGCCGACACTCGCTATTTGCTGCCCCCCAACAGCTACATAAATTACTGCCTGACAGGCGAAGTGGCGGTGGATCATAGCTCCGCTGGCAACATCGGCGGGGTTTATGACGTCGAAGCCCGCGGCTGGTCGACCGAGATGCTCGATGCGCTGGGCATCCCGCAGTCGATGATGCCGGAACGTCTGGTGCACTCCGGTGACGTGGTCGCGGGCTTGCTGGACGAGTGGGCCGAGCGCCTGGGCCTCGTTGCAGGCATCCCTTTGCTTGGCGGCGGCGTGGATGCGGCCATGGCGACATTCGCGGCGGGCGTCACTCAAGCCGGTAACCACGTCGCGATGATCGGCACCAGCATGTGTTGGGGTTACCTCAATCAGCAGGTCGATGCGCGGCATGGTCTGGTCAGTTTCCCCCACGTCTTCAACGGCGCGAAAGACCTCTACATTTTCGGTGGGGCGATTACCGCAGGCGCCTCGGTGAGCTGGTTTCGCGAGCAGTTCTGCCAGGCTGAAGAACAGCAGGGGCGCGAGACCGGCGAAGACAGCCACGTCATTCTCGAACGTGCGGCAATGAAGATTCCCGCTGGCAGCGAAGGGGTGTTGTTCCAGCCCTATCTGATGGGCGAACGCAGCCCGGTCTGGGACGCAAAAGCCAGCGGCAGTTTCGTTGGCTTGAACCTCTATCACAGCCGCATTCACCTGTATCGCGCGGTGCTGGAGGGTGTCACCTTCGCACTGCGCCACAACATCGAAGCGGGCACCAAAGGCGCGCAATCGCTGGACCCTCGATTGATTGTGGTCGGTGGAGCGAGCCATTCGGACCTGTGGATGCAGATCATCGCCGACGTCACCAACTTTCCGGTCTACACCATCGTTCAGGAAGTCGAAGCGGCTTTGGGCGCGGCGTTACTCGCGGCCCATGCAGTGGGGCTGGTGGATGAAGCGCAGGTGCACAAAGGCTGGGTCGAGCTGGAGCTGCGGGCAGAACCTCAGGCGGACAACGTCGCGCTGTACTCGCGTCTTTTCGCCGATTACGTGGCGCTGTATCCGGCGCTGAAACCGATCATGCATCGTCTGCAGGAAGCGTGAATGTGAACACCGCCCACTTTGATTTCAGCGGCCAGCGCATCCTGGTCACAGGCGCCAGCAGCGGCATTGGCTGGGAAGTCGCGCAGCAATTGCTCAAGGCCGGCGCCGAAGTATTTGCCATGGGGCGCGATCCCGTGGCCCTGCAGGACCTGGCGACTCAAGGCTGCAAGATCCTGCGCGTCGACATGGCCGATCATCTGCAGCTCGCCGCATTGCTCGCCGAATTGCCAGTGATGCACGGGATGGTCAACTGCGCCGGGATTTCGATCCTGGAGGCTGCGACCGAGGTCAGCGCCGCTGCGTTCGATCAGGTGATGAGTGTCAACGTGCGCGCGGCAGCGATGACCGCTGCCAGCGTGGCCAAGGCGATGATCGGCGCGGGTGTGAAGGGCAGCATCGTCAACGTGTCGAGCCAGGCATCGCTGGTGGCGCTGGATGACCACCTGAGTTACTGCGCGTCGAAAGGCGCAATGGATGCCATGACCCGCGTGCAGTGTGGCGAATGGGGCAAGTACGGGATTCGGGTCAACAGCGTCAACCCTACCGTGACCCTGACGCCCATGGCGCAGATGGCCTGGAGCGAGCCGAGCAAACGCGACCCTGCATTGGCAGCGATTCCGCTGGGGCGTTTTGCCGAAACCTCGGAAGTGGCGGCACCGATCCTGTTTTTGCTGAGCAGCGCGGCGTCGATGATCAGTGGCGTTTCGTTGCCGATCGATGGGGGGTATACCAGTCGCTGAAACCGTTCGCGGAATATTCGGTAGCAGTCCGGCTTGCCGGCGGTGGCGTCCTCGAAGTCCCGACGGCCGGGAAGCCGTGCTGCTACAGCGATGTAATGCTCTTACGACACCCCATTCTCCAGCTCCCCGACAATGACCACCTTGGCTTTCCGCAGATACCGGTGCTGAATCCGCTCCAGCAACATGGTCACCGCGCTGCTGCCCGCCAGTGACGCGTCGTGGGCGATGCAGGCGATGGGGATGCCAAAGATGTCAGCGAACGGCAGGCGGTCGATGCCGCAGATCGGCACGCTTTCATGAGCGATGTCGCGATCACGCAGGGCTTTCATGGCGCCCAGGGTGATCAACTGGTTAAAGCCGAAAATCGCATCTGGCACCGACTGTTCGCGCAGGTAATTCAAGGTGCTCTGATACGACGGCTCCAGGGTGTAGTCACCGGCGAAGACATCCAGTTGCACCTGTTTGCCGCTCTCTGCCAGCGCCGCTTTCACGCCTTTCAAGCGCTCCTCGGAAATCCGTGAGTGCGCAGGGCCGGTCAACACCAGCAGGCGCTGCATGTCCGGGTTTTGTGCCAGCAGATAACGCGCACCCTTCAAACCGCTGTGATAGTTGTCGAGCACCACATGGCTGAACGGGCTGTCATGCAGCGCGCGGTCAAGTTGCACCACCGGAACGTCGCCATTGCTCAGGCGGCTGAGGTAGCTGGGCTGATATTCCGGCTCGTCCGACACCGGCGACAGCACGATGCCCGCCACGCGATAACTGAGCAGGGTATCGACCGCCTTGCGCTCCAGATCTTCGGAGCCATCGGTGTCCACCAGCATGATGGTGTAACCGTGCTTTTTGGCCTCGCGAGAAATCGCCTTGATCATCTCGCTGTAGAACGGGTTGTCCACCGAAGCGGTGATCACACCGATGATCATGCTTTCGCTGCGCTTGAGACTGCGGGCGAAGGCATTGGGCACGTAATCCAGTTCTTGAGCTACCTCAAGTATCCGCGCCAGAGTGGCCGGCTTGACCAGATCGGGTTTGTTCAGCGCGCGAGAAACGGTGACCGGGGTCATGTTCACGCGGCGGGCGATATCGGAAATGGTGACGGGTGTCTTTTTTGTCATGGCTATCGGCTGCCTTGAAACCGGACAACGTCGAGGGCAGTCACAGTCGTTCAGAGATCAAGCAAGGCTAGCACGACACAGCCCGGATGCGGTGCGGCAAACGCGTCGAATGTTAACGTTTTCATCGCCATTCTTCGTGGCCTTGCGGTGGAGGGCAATATGCGGATCGAACGCAAAGGTTTGCGCTGAGGTCCACTCGCTACTGAAACTTTTCCGGCACTTTGTACGCAATCGGCCAATAATGTGTGTCCGTTTATTGGTCTGGAGGATTCATGACCTCGTCTGCTTCACCTTCTTCTCGCGATTTTTTCATCGCTGCTGCTGCGCTTTTGATCGCCATGGTCGGCACCACGCTGCCGACGCCGCTGTACGCGATCTATCAGCAACGGCTGGGTTTTGACGCGAGTTGGCTGACCATCATCTTCTCCATTTACGCCGCCGGCGTGATCGCGGCTTTGCTCGCGGTCGGCAGTTGGTCGGACCAGCTCGGTCGTCGGCCCATGCTGCTGGCCGGGCTCTTGATGGGCGCGATCAGTGCGGTGATTTTCCTCTGCACCGACTCGATTGGCGGCTTGCTGATCGGGCGCCTGTTCTCGGGGTTCTCGGCCGGAATCATGACCGGCACGGCGACCGTTGCGGTGATTGAACTGGCGCCAAAGACGTTCAAGAACGCCACGTTGATGGCGACCGCTGCGAACATGCTGGGCCTGGGGCTTGGCCCACTGCTGGCAGGGTTCACTTCGCAGCATCTGGCTGATCCTCTGCATCTGGTGTTCTACGTACATCTGGCGTTGTTGTTGCTTGCCGCGTTGGGTGTGGCGGTCATTCGCGAAACCGTGCAGCGTCCACCTCAGCTGAAACTGGGCATCCAGAAACCTTCGGTTCCGGCCTCGGTGCGCAGCGTGTTCATCTCGGCATCGATTGCCGGGCTGGCAGGCTTCAGCGTCGCGGGCTTGTTCACCAGCATGGTGCCGTCGGTGATGATCCACATCATGGACGTACACGGCGGCTTGTTGATCGGTGCGGTGATCGGCCTGTTTTTCGTGGCCTCGATTCTGGGCCAGGCGTCGCTGCAATGGCTGCCGAAGTCGCTGCACATGAGCCTTGGGTGCGTGGGTTTGATTATCGGCATGATCTGCCTCGGGCTGAGCATCGCCACGGCGCAGTTGCTGTTGTTGGTGCTTGCCGGGCTGCTCGCGGGCATCGGGCAGGGGATGATTCTGCGCGCCGGCATGGGCGCGGTGACGGCGAGCAGTCCGCCGCATCAGAAGGCGGCGGTGACGTCCGCGTTCTTTGTGGTGCTGTACGTATCGATTTCGGTGCCGGTGGTGGCGGTCGGTTTCAGCGTGCAGGTGTTTGGCTTGCCTCACGTTGGCGAGTTCTTCGCCTCGTTGGTGGCCGTGGTCGCGCTGCTGGCGATGATCAGCATGAGGTGGGTGCAGTCCCGCCAGGCCGTGGCTTCGCCATCAGGGAGTTGATCGATGTCAGTGAAAGTCGGGCTCATTTCAGACACCCACGGCCTGCTGCGTCCCCAGGCGCTGGAGGCGTTACGCGGCTGTGATTACCTGATTCATGGCGGCGACATCGGCAAGCCGGAGATCCTTGAGGCGCTGAGAGAAATAGCGCCGCTGACCGTGGTGCGAGGCAATAACGATACCGACGATGCCTGGGCCTCTGACGTGCCTTTTGACGCGGTGCTGCGAGTAGGCAAACTGGCGATTTACGTGACGCATATTCTGGCCGATGTGCCCGAAACCCTGGCGTCCGATGTGCGGGTGATCGTCACCGGCCACTCGCACAAACCTCTGCAGCAAACCCGTCACGGCGTGCTGTACATCAACCCGGGCAGCGCCGGCCCTCGACGTTTCAAACTGCCGATCACCGTCGGGATGCTGCACATCGATGGCCTCGATGTGCGGGGCGAGTTGATCGAGCTTCAGGTCTGACTGCTACAGAGCGTCTTTATTTGGCGATCGGGTCCAGGCCGCTGGCCTTGATCGCAGGCGCTGCCGCCGATGAACTCAGGAACTCCAGAAACTGTTTCGCCTGTTCCGGGTGCTTGCTTTTGGAAACGACGCCCGCCGAATAGAGGGTCATCTGCTGCGCCTGATCGGGAATCAGGCCGATGATGTCGATGCCATCCACCGGCTTCAATTCGCTCAGCTGCTGAAAGCCGATTTCGGCATCGCCCCGAGCGACGACTTCGCCCACAGGCTCCGCCGGGATCATGTGACTCTTACCCTGAATACGCTCGGCGATGTGCATCTGATTGAACAGCACGCGGGACAGATAAACACCGCTGGCGCTGTCGGAGTAGGCGATGCTCCTGGCGTCGAGCAGCGTCTGTTTGAAGGCTTCCATGGTGCTGATGTCAGGATGCGGCGCACCGTGTTTCACGGCCATGGCGATGTAAGACTTGCCGAGATCGACGCGGGTTTTCGGATCGACCTGGCCGTCCTTGATCAACTTGTCCAGCGCGGCGCCGACCATCAGTACCACGTCAGCAGGTTCTTGTCGGGCCAGGCGGTTGGGAATGGCTTGCGGGGTGGCCCCCATCGATGGCGCGACTTCGCCTTGCAGTTTCACGCCCACGCGTTGCTCGTAATCCGGGGTCACGGCCTTGAAGGCGCCCATGATACCGCCGGAACTCAGGACGATCAGTTGAACTGGGGCGGCAGGTGTAGCGGCCTGAGTAAATGCCGCTGGAATGACGGAAATGGCGGCGCTCAGCAGATAAGGCAGGATTTTTTTCATGAAGATGAACCTGGCGTTATTGAAGATTGAAATTGGCTCTGACGAATAAAAAACAGCGCGGGCAGTATGTGGCAATTATGCGATGAGTAAATCCCTTTCTTCCCGGAGCAGACTCAAAGACGTCGTTCACCGGCCTTGGTTCAGTCCGTCGCGGTGCCCTGAAAGTGACAGCTCATCTGCTCCAGGCTCAAGAAATGACCGGCCACGCCGATGCTCAAGGTGATCCCCTCATCTCTCTGGAAGTTCGTCTTTCATGTTCAATAAACGTCTTAAACAAGAGTTGGCCGCGCTGCGTGAAGAACTTTCATCGGTCGAGCAGGTGAGGAGCAGTCTGGACAGCGAAATGCTGGGTATGCGTCTGGATCCGCAGGGCAAAATCGAGTCGGTCAACGGCAACTTCGAAAACGAAATGCATTACCGCAATGCCGAGCTGGTGGGGCGATCGATCGACGATCTGGTGCCCGACTATGTGAAGAAGCTGGATTTCTATCAGCGCATGAAATCCGCCATCAGCCGCGGCGAGCATCTCAACGGCGCGCTGCGTCTGATGCGGGGCAACGGTCAGGAAGCCTGGCTGCGCTCCATCGTTCAGCCCGTGCGTGACAGTGCAGGGCGGGTGAAGTATTTCACGGTCCATTCCAGTGACCTGACACGCACCATCGAAAACTCCCGCGAGCACGAAAACCTGATCGAAGCGTTGCAGCGTTCCACCGCCGTGATCGAATTCAACCTCGACGGCGAGGTGCTGACCGCCAACGAGCGCTTTCTCGGTTCGATGGGCTATTCGCTGGCGCAGATTCAGGGCAAACATCACCGCATGTTCTGTGAGCCTGAGGAGTACAACTCCCCAGAGTATCGGGCGTTCTGGGACAAACTGCGCCGGGGTGAATACGTGGCCGAGCGCTTCAAGCGCGTTGACAGCCGTGGGCGCGTGGTCTGGCTCGAGGCTTCCTATAACCCTATTACCGACGCCCACGACCGGCTGTACAAAGTGGTGAAATTCGCCACCATCATCACCGATCAGGTCAATCGAGAAATCGCAGTCGCGCAGGCCGCGAACATCGCGTTCAGCACCTCGCAACAGACCGATGGCAGCGCCCAGAAAGGTGCGGCCGTCGTGCAGCAGACGGTGGATGTGATGCGCCAGCTGGCCGAGCACATGGAGCAGGCCGCCGACCGGATTGGCGCACTGGACAAGCAGTCCCAACTGATCGGCTCGATCATCCAGAGCATCAGCAGCATCGCCGATCAAACCAATTTGCTGGCCCTCAACGCTGCCATCGAAGCCGCGCGGGCCGGTGAACAAGGGCGGGGTTTTGCGGTGGTCGCCGACGAAGTCCGGCAACTGGCCTCGCGTACCAGCAAGGCCACCGAGGAAATCGTCGGTGTGGTGCAACAGAATCAGCAACTGGCCGAGCAGGCGGTGAACGTGATCATCAGCGGCAAGCAACAGGCGCAACAGGGCCTGGAGCTGGCGGGACAGGCGGGGTCGGTGATCGTCGAAATTCAGGATGGCGCGCAGCGCGTGGTCAGTGCGGTCGGACAGTTCGCCAATCAACTGACGAACTGATCCCTCAAAATCGTTAAGCCGCCTTCATTTTTGTTAGAAAACGGCTTTTCACCTTCAAAATTGTTAGCGTGCTGGCCGGCTACAGTATCCAGTGGTTTTCATCCGAGGAATCGGGACACCAATGCGACAATCTCCGCTCTTATTGGCTCTTGCTCCAGCAGCGGGTATTGCTTCAGTAGTTTATTGCCTACCTGGCCTTCCGACTGGTGAATCGAGCGAATGATGCGGTCGATGTCCGCGTCCGGGCCCTCGAACACATTCTTTATCGCATCGCGCAAGAGCTGATGATTGCGCAAGATGCTGGCTTCGTCCCGCATTTCCTTATCGACGGTCTGACGAATGACCCGCGCGATATATTCGGCGTGTGGGGTTAGATCGATGAATCGCCACGCCGGAGAATTGTGCAGGTAGCCGTCGTAGTGCAGATTCGACTCCATTCCATCGGTGTATTTAACATAGCCCTCAAAGCGAACGTCCGGCTCAATGACTTGCATCAGAGGGCGTGAAAACTCGTCGAGTACCTGATCGTAGTTCTGCGGACGCAGGGTGTGGTCCTGCATGACTGCCGATACAGGGAGGATGTAGGGCGGTGGCAAGGCGCCGTCGCGACGCAGGATGTCGTTGATCAGAAAGCGCGAGATCCGCCCATTGCCATCACTCAACGGATGGATGTACACGAAACCGAAGGAGATCACGGCAGCGCGCAGTATCGAAGAACTGCCGCGGGTATTGGATTCGAAAGCCTGCAATCCTCGAAGCATGGCTTCAACGTCTTGCCATGCCGGGGCCAGGTAATGCAGCACGTTCTGGAAGCCACGGGTCTGCCCGACGAACACGGGCGATTTGCGGATGCCATAGGACAATGCCCGAGGGCCGAGAATCTCCTGCTGGATGGACGCAATCTGCTCCTGAGTCAAAGGGGGCGCGCCAGTTCCGCAGCGTTGTTCCATGACCGCTGCAAAGCGTTTGATCCGATCGGTTTGCTGCTCTTCGTGTTCGATGGCAAAGCTCGATTTACTCTCCTTGATTGTCAGCCACACGGCGCTGCGCAAGAGAGTGTCGTGACCGAATTCGCCGCCCAGTCGAGCCAGTTCCGCGTTCAGGTCGTAATCAATCAGGGCCATGAGCGTGGAAGTGGTACGGATGGTCGGGCAAAAGTCCGGTGTGCCGGGAAGGTTATCGATCACCCGCCATCGCGCGTTGCGCTGTGGTGCCTGACTCACCAGATAATTTGCGTCATCCATGAAGTCGACGTAGTTGCCTTTCTCGACGCCTGCGTATGACAGGGCCGGGTTTTCGAACCATTCGTAGAGGAAGCAGGCTTTGCGAGCGAACTGGCCGGTCGGCTCTGCCTTGATCCATGTTTCGAGTTCGAGAGGGTCGATGATGGAGAAAAGCCTGGCGAGAAATTCAAGGTGCAGAGGTTCGCGTTTGAACGCGAACGTCAGATGTTCTGCCAACGTCGGGCCGGGTTGATACTGGGCGGGGAAGGTTTGCTCGAGAATGCCGTTGACGATGCTTTCTTTTCGGGTGCTGCCGATTTCACTGCGCACCTTCAGCGGTTGGCAGACAACAACCTTGTAGGTGTCTGCAAGCCAGGTATAACCGGCTGAATTGCGCATGAGAGGCCCTCAAAATCGTTACGAAGCCCTCATTATTGTTAGAAAACGCCTTTTCGTCTTCAAAATCATTAAAAAGCCGCGTCGGGATTGTTGGTCCCGGCGCGGCTTTTTTGATTTACACCTTGAAGTGGCTGACCAGCATCTGCAGCTGATTGCCCAGGCGGGCCAGTTCGACGCTCGACGCGGCGGTTTCTTCGCTGGCGGCAGCGGTCTGTTCGGAGACGTCGCGCACGTTGAGGATGCTGCGGCTGATCTCTTCGGCTACCGAACTTTGCTGTTCGGCAGCGGCGGCGATCTGCTGGTTCATCGCCTGAATGTTGGACACCGTGTGGGTGATGCTTTCAAGCGAAGTGCCAGCCTTGCGGGTCAGGGCGACGCTGCTGTCGGTCAGCTGACGGCTGCTGAGCATGATGTCCGAGACCTGACGCGTGCCGTTCTGCAAGGCGGCGACCAGGCCTTCAATCTCTTCGGTCGATTGCTGGGTGCGTTGTGCCAGACCACGAACTTCATCGGCGACGACCGCAAAGCCACGTCCGGCTTCACCGGCACGGGCGGCTTCGATGGCGGCGTTGAGGGCGAGCAGGTTGGTCTGTTCGGCGACGGCCTTGATCACGTCCATGACCTTGCCGATCTTGTCGCTTTCCTGCTCCAGTACGTTCATGGCGTCGGTGGAACGGATCACTTCGCTGGCAAGTTTTTCGATCTGGGCAATCGCTTCACCCACGACCTTGTCGCCATCACGGGCTTGGGTATCGGCGGCCGAAGCTGCGACCGACGCCTGTTCGGCATTGCGCGCGACTTCGTGAACCGTGGCCGACATTTCATGCATGGCGGTGGCGACCTGATCGGTCTCGACTTTCTGGCTGTTGACGCCGGCGCTGGTCTGCTCGGTGACGGCGGACAGCTCCTCTGCGGCGCTGGCGATCTGCGTGACGCTGTCGCGGATGCCGCCGATCAGGTCGCGCAGAGTAGCGCCCATGCGCTGAATGCCGTGTTGCAGCACGCCCAATTCGTCCTTGCGGGTCACGATCAGGTCGTGGGACAGATCGCCCGAGGCGATGCGGTCGACCACGGTCAAAGTTTCCTGCAGTGGCCGGGTGATCTGACGAGTAATGATCACCGCTGCCAGGGCGCCGAAGATCAGCGCCAGCAGGGTGCCGGCGATCTGCAGTGTGCGCGCCTGCTGAGTGTCGGCATCGCCCAGTGAGGTCTGCAAGTCGATCAGCTCCTTGCTCAGCTTGACGATCACGGCCTGCTCGGCGGTCATCTCGGCGCGCGCCGCGTTGATGTTGTCGTTGGCGACCTTGAAGCCTTGGACCGCGTTGCGGTAACTGATCAACGAAGCTTCAAGTTGCTTCAAACGGTCTGCCTGGGAACCACCGAATGTGGCGTTGAGCTGCTCAAGCCCACTGATGGCGCTGGACAGCTGGCGTGTGGCGGCTTCTTCGGTCTTGGCGGTGACGTTGCCGGTGTAGCCGCGCACTTCGTAGCGCACCAGCATCACGTCTTCCTTGGCCTTGACGATGGTCTGGTATTGCTCGAAGCGACGCTCGTCGGTCGGGTCCAGTTTCATCACGTCGTCATTGATGGCAGCGATGAGTTCGGCCGCCTTTACGGCGTCGACGCCCATGTCCGCGCGTACCTTGGCGCTGGCTTTGTAGCCATCGCGCATTTTGTTCAGCGATGCCTGATAGGCGCTGATCTGCTCGCCCAATGCCCTGATCAGCGGCACGTTCAGCGGGTTGCTGAAGGTGGTCTGCAGGTACTGCTGCTGAGCCTTGTAGGCATCCAGCGCGGTTTGCACGGTCTGCGCCACGGCCTCATCACCATTGCTGAGCATGTACTGCAGGCGGGTGACGCGCAGGTCGGTCAGCTTGTTGCTGAGTTTCGAAATGTCGGCAACCCGGTCGCTGCGGTAAGTCATGTTGCCCAGGCTGGTCCAGCCGATGAGCGCAAGCAGGGCAGTAAATACAAGTACGACGCCAAACCCGAGGGCCAGCTTCATGTTGACGCTGATGTTCGCAAACCAGCTCTTCATCACAATTCTCCAGGATGTCCATTTATCGAAGTCGTCAGCTGGAGAGTTGTTGTTGTAGAAGGCCAGCAAAACATACAAATGTACGATTGCATCGGCCAGAGGCGGGATTTCTGAAAGAAATGTCCGAAAAACGGTGAAGGATTGTCCTACACGCCTGTCGTTGAGCGATTGGCATACAGCGGCTGTCGGTTTTAGCGGGGGCCAGAAACAATCAAGCCCGGCAAAGGCCGGGCTGGGATGAAGCGGGGAAGGATCAGCTCAGGCGGCTTGCACCGACATGGTCAGCGCCATCAGCAGCGATACGGCCCAGTTGGGTTTTTTCCGAACCGTTCTCGGCGACGCGGTTGGCGCCTACGCGGTCGGCGCCGTCAGCTGCGATGCGGCCCAGGTGGGTTTTTTCCGAACCGTTCTCGGCGACGCGGTTGGCACCTACACGGTCGGCGCCGTCAGCTGCGATGCGGCCCAGGTGAGTTTTTTCCGAACCGTTCTCGGCGACGCGGTTGGCACCCACACGGTCGGCGCCATCGGCAGCGACGCGGTTGATATGAGTGTGGGAGGAACCGTTTTCGGCAACAACCGGTGCGTTCACCTGTTTGCTTGCATCGACGGCTGGCAGTGCGAACGCGCTGGTTGCCAGTACGGAGAAGGCCAGACCAAGGATCAGTTTGTTGGTTTTCATGATGTTTGCTCCAGAACTCGTAAGTGGGTAACTCGGTATGGAGGCAATGTTACGCGGCGCTGGATTATTAAGAAGTCAATACGATTGGTAGCGATCATCGCTGCGGTTGATAGTAGGAAACCACCCTCCATCGGTTGAGACGATCACGCAAAACCTTGAGCGGATCTGACGTAACGCCACGACGACCGCTCTTTAACCTTGAGTCCACTGAAATCACAGAGGGCTCAATGCCATGCTCACCATCAACACCCTGCTGCAAAAAGCCACCCGCCTTGACCGACTCGGCATTCATATGGTCAGGATCGGTGTCGCCATCATCTTCATCTGGATCGGCGCGCTGAAATTCGTGCCGTACGAAGCCGACAGCATCACACCGTTCGTGGCCAACAGCCCGGCGATGTCGTTCTTCTACAACCATCCCCATGAATACAAGGAGCACCTGACCCACGAAGGCCAACTGGATCCGCTGAAGCGTGAATGGCAGGTGAGCAATAACACCTACGCGTTTTCGGATGGTCTGGGCAGCGTCGAAATTCTCATCGGCCTGCTGGTGCTGTCCTACGGATTCTCTCGACGGCTGGGCATGGTCGGTTCGATCCTGTCGTTCCTGACTCCCCTCGTCACGCTCTCTTTCCTGATCACCACACCTGAGGCCTGGGTCGGCGATCTCGGGGACGCCAACTTCGGATTTCCCTACCTCTCCGGTGGTGGTCGGCTGGTGCTCAAGGATGTGCTGATGCTTGCCGGTTCTGTGCTGATGATTGCCGACTCCGCCCGCCAGTTGTTGAACGCCCGCTCATCTGCCCGGACTTGAGGAGACGACCATGAAAAAACTTCTCGCCATCGCTGTAATGAGCCTGTTCTCTCTGGCTGCCCATGCCGAGAGCGCTGCGTCTCACAGCGCCACCGTCGGCCTCGATATCGCCCGGGTCATCAGTCAGACCCCTGACGAAGGCGTCTGCGGTATCCAGCCCATGACGCTGGTCTACGAGGACTCCCAAGGCCAGCGCCACACGTTGAACTACTTGATTCAGGGCAGCGGTTGCTCAAGTAACTGATTCGCGCATCTCTCATCCGGCCCGTCGGCGACAGCAGCGCACAGCGTCGACGGGCCGAGCCGCGTCAGCAAAACGTCGGCTGTTTTTTCTCTGTTTGTCGACCATTGGGTCTCTGCATGACTGTCGGGTCACTGCTGTCAAAGACTGGCGTCAACTTTCACGCCGTCGTATGTATCAGGGATGAAATATTTCAACTGTCGAGGGGAGGCCGAACAAAATACCTTGTACTGGCTCCAGCTCCGCCAACGGTGGCGTTTTTTCATAAACCAGTACGGAAGTTGCGCTATGAAGCCTGTTCAGCGATTTACCACACTCGATAGTTTCCGAGGTGTCTGCGCATTGTTGGTCGTGTTCTTCCATCTGCATGTCGTTGATACCTTCATCCAGCTGCCGTTTTTTCGGCGCGACGAAGTTCTCCTCAATTTCTTCTTTGTCCTTAGCGGGTTTGTCCTTGCTCACACCTACGGCATGAAGCCGAGTCTTTCTTTCAAATCCTTTTTCATCTCCCGGGTCTTCCGGTTGTACCCGCTGCACCTGGTGATGCTGGGCCTGTTCATTCTGTTCGAGACCGTTCGCTGGATTGCCTACAAGAAAGGCTTCTACTTGAACAACGTGCCGTTCACCGGGCTTTTCGCACCGCGGGAAATCCTGCCTAACCTGTTTCTGGTTCAGGCCTGGACCACGCTCACCGAGACCATGTCGTTCAACTACCCGTCCTGGACCATCAGCATCGAGTTCTACATCTACATGCTGTTCGGCGCGCTGTGCATGTTGTCCATGCGCAACCGTTTCCTGGCATTCGCTGCCATCTCGCTGGTGGCCTTCGTGTTGATTTTTTCCGAGAACGAACCGCTGGTAGAGCGCGCAATGCTCGGCCTGTCATGCTTCTTCGCGGGCAACATGACCTATGTGGTGTACCTGCTGATTCGCGACAGGTTCGTACCACGCCCATGGCTGATGACCGTGCTTGAGTGCGCGATGATGTACGCGACCTACTGGATCGTGATGAACGACTTCGACTACCGCTCGCCGTTCGGCAGCCTGACGTTCTGCGGTCTGGTGCTGTTGTTCGCATTCGAGGGCGGGATGGTGTCGACGTTGCTCAAGACCAGCGTGTTTGTCCTGTTGGGCAAGCTGTCGTACTCGATCTACATGACTCACGCCGCCGTGCTGTTCTGCCTGGTCACGGTATTTATCGTGGCGCAGAAAGTGACTGGCGTGGAACTGGCGCCGATGATTGATGGCCAGCGTTTCATGGACACCGGTTCGATGCTGGCCAACAACATCTTCGTCGTGGCCGTGGCGGTGTCCTGCGTAGTGGTGGCGGCTTTCGCTCACAAATACATCGAGATGAAAGGCTACGAACTGGGCAAACGTGTCGTCGGTGGTGCGAGCAAGGCGAAGGCGCCAGTGGAGAAGCCGGAATCGGTGCCTGCGATGAAGCCGCAGATCGATCACGTGGCTTGATGGGTCACGTATAGCGCAACCACTCCACCACCCCCAACCCCGCCGCGCGGCCGCTGGCAAAACAGGCGGTGAGCAGATAGCCGCCGGTGGGGGCTTCCCAATCCAGCATTTCCCCGGCGCAAAACACCCCGGGCAACGCGTTAAGCATCAGTCGCGGATCCATGGCCTCGAAGGTGACGCCCCCGGCGGTGCTGATCGCCTCGTCCAGTGGACGCGCTTTAACCAGCGTCAGGGGCAGGGCCTTCAAGGCATTGGCAAGCAACGTCGGGTCAGCGAAAGACTCGGCTGACGCTAACTCCCGCAACAACCCTGCTTTGACCCCATCGATACCCAACTGGCTGTGCAGATGCTTTGACATCGAGCGCGAGCCACGGGGTTTGCTCAACGCCTTCTGCACATCGGCAAGGCGTTTGCCTGGCAGCAGATCGATTTCTACCGTGGCCGAGCCGTGTTGATTGATGGCTTCGCGGATCTGCGCTGACAGGGCGTAGATCAGGCTTCCCTCGATCCCAGTCTCGGTCAGCACGCATTCGCCTAGACGCAGTGTTTGACCCTGAAGGCCGATGGCGATGTTCTTCAATGGCGCGCCGGCAAATTTGCTGCGCAGCAAATCGCTCCATGCCGACACCTCGAAACCGCTGTTCGCCGGTTGCAGGGGCGCAATCCGCACCCCACGTTGTTCAAGCAACGGCAGCCATGCACCGTCTGATCCCAGACGCGCCCAGCTCGCGCCGCCCAGGGCCAATAACGTCGCGGCGGGATTTACCGCCAGTTCGCCTTCAGGGTTGGCAATGCGCAGACTGTTGTCGGCGTTCCAGCCCAGCCAGCGATGGCGGGTGTGGATGACCACGCCAGCATCGCGCAGCCGCTTGAGCCAGGCGCGCAGCAGCGGCGCGGCTTTCATGTCGGTGGGAAAAACCCGGCCCGAACTGCCGACGAAGGTTTGAATGCCCAATTCGTGAATCCATTCGCACAGCGCGTCGGCCCCAAATCTGCGCAGCAACGGTGCGATCATCGGCGCGCGTTCGGCATAGCGGGATAGAAACGCCGGATACGCTTCGGAATGGGTGATGTTCATGCCGCCGACACCGGCCAGCAGAAACTTGCGTCCTACCGATGGCATGGCGTCGTACACATCGACCCTGAAACCCGCCTGGCTCAGCACTTCAGCAGCCATCAACCCGGCCGGGCCGCCACCGATGATGGCGACTGTTTGTGCGGAGCGGGGCGTGTCTGGAGTCATGGGCGAGATGCGGATCATTGAGGTGGGTCGCGCATTCTACCCGAGCCTCATGGCAAACGAGCGACCTGTGGACAACTATTGAGTAAAAAACGTACAGCCGTCGCGAGGCCTTGCGCTATATGGCGTCTGCAGCGTTGCGCGCAGGTTATCCACAGGCAGTTCCACAGTGGATGTGGGTAACCAGGACACCTTAACCCTGCCGCGGGATTGTGTAGCAGCCGGCATGCTGGCGAACAGGTTGGTACATCAATCGCTTCTTGATCGGCTGGCAGGCAGTCTTCGCGAGCAAGCTCCCTCCCACGGGGCTGAGTTCGTCGGCGGACGCCTTCTACAACCCCTCCGACACCCAGACCCGCTGCGCACTGTGATGCAAAATCCCATGCCGTCGTGCCAGTGCTTCACGATCCTTGCTGTAGCCACCGCCGATCACGCTCATCACCGGAATATCGCGTCCAAGACAATGGCGCATGACCGCTTCATCGCGGCGGGCCACGCCTTCGTCGGTCAGTTGCAGATACCCCAGCGCGTCGTCTTTGTGCACATCGACTCCGGCGTCGTAGAGCACCAGGTCGGGTCGATACAGCGGCAACAGGTAATTGAGCGTGTCATCGACTACCTTCAGATAATCATCGTCACCCATGCCCATTGGCAGCGGAATGTCCCAGTCGCTCTGGGCCTTGCGCGCGGGAAAGTTTTTCTCGCAATGCAGCGAAACCGTGATCGCGTCGTCAACGTGTTCGAGAATGCGTGCCGTACCATCGCCTTGATGAACGTCGCAGTCGAAGATCAGCACCCGGTCGACGCGGCCACTCTGCAACAGGTATTGGCTGATGATGGCCAGGTCATTGAAGATGCAGAAACCGGCCGGGTAATCGTAGTGCGCGTGATGGGTGCCGCCTGCAAGATGACAAGCCAGGCCATGCGCCAACGCTTTTTCGGCGGTCAGCAGCGAACCGCCCACGGCGCGTACCGTGCGTCGGGCCAGATCTTCGCTCCACGGCAGGCCCAGGCGGCGCTGATCGTCGCGGGAGAGGGCTCCGTCCATATAACGGCGGATGTACGAAGGTTCATGGGCCAGGGCAAGAATGTCGTCCGGACACACCTGTGGGCGAAACAACTGAGCATCCGTGGTCAGGCCGGTGTCAATAAGGTGGTCGTGGAGCAGCCGGAACTTGTCCATCGGAAAGCGATGGTCGGGCGGAAACGCCGGGCTGTAGTCTTCGTGGTAAATGAGCGGCAGGGACATGGTGCGTACGCGTCGGTTTCGAAGGGGAATCTTGCCAGTTATGGCCGGCACCGCACAGCCATATAGGTGAGCGGGCACTGACATACTGACGAGCAATATGATGTGTGGGGCAGGGGAGATGTTCGATGGAGCCGATACTTGAGCTCAACAGCGCACGCTTGTTGATGCGTCAGTGGCGCGATGATGATTTGCCAGCCTTTGCGCAGATGTGCGCTGATCCACAGGTCATGCGCTATTTTCCTGCGCCGCTTACCCGGCTGGAAAGCGCCAAGATGATTGGTCGGGTGCGCGGTCATTTTGCCGAATACGGCTTTGGCTTGTGGGCGCTCGAGCGCAAGGACACCGGCGAGTTCATCGGTTTTACCGGGCTGAATGTGGTGGGCTTCAATACAGCGTTCACGCCAGCGGTCGAGATCGGCTGGCGCCTGGCGCGCGAACACTGGGGCCTGGGCTACGCCAGCGAAGCCGCATGGACCGTGCTCGGCTGCGGCTTCGAACACGTGGAACTGGATGAGATCGTGTCCTTCACCGCCGTCAGCAACCTGCCTTCGCAAAAGGTCATGCAGGCCATCGGGATGCACAACAACCCCGCCGATGATTTCGACCATCCCAAGCTTCCCGAGGGCCACCCGCTGCGGCCTCATGTGTTGTATCGCATCAACCGCCAGCAGTGGCTCGCCACCCTGTGATTGGCGGGAATCGCGCAAAGATCTGTATCATCTCGCCCATTCCCCATGCGCGCCGCTGCCCGGCGCCCATGGCCGGCTAATGTAATGACTGTGTGAAGACCGTGTGCGAGGAGCCCCGAATGAGCCATGTGCTGGATGATCTGGTATCGCTGTTGAGCCTGGAGCCGATCGAAGAAAATCTCTTCCGCGGCCGCAGCCAGGACCTTGGCTTTCGCCAGCTGTTTGGCGGTCAGGTGTTGGGGCAGTCGCTGTCGGCGGCGAGCAAGACCGTCGAAGACGAGCGCCATGTGCACTCGCTGCACGGCTACTTTCTGCGCCCTGGCGATGCGCATCTGCCCGTGGTCTATCAGGTCGACCGGGTGCGCGATGGCGGCAGCTTCAGCACTCGCCGCGTCACTGCTATTCAAAAGGGCCATCCGATCTTCACCTGCAGCGCGTCATTTCAGTACGACGAAGAAGGCTTCGAGCACCAGAGCCAGATGCCGCAAGTGGTGGGGCCGGAGAACCTGCCCTCGGAACTTGAACTGATGCGTCAGCGCGAGCACCTGATTCCGGCGCACATGAAAGACAAACTGCTGTGCCCCAAACCGATCGAATTCCGCCCGGTGACCGAATCCGACCCCTACAACCCCAAGCCGACCGAACCGGTGAAGTACGTTTGGTTTCGCGCCGACGGCACACTGCCCGACATCCCGGCGCTGCACAAATACATGCTCGCCTACGCTTCGGACTTCAATCTGCTGACCACCTCGCTGCTGCCCCACGGCAAGACGGTCTGGCAGAAGGACATGCAGATCGCCAGCCTCGACCACTCGTTGTGGTTCCACGGTGAACTGCGTGCCGATGAATGGCTGCTCTATGCCATGGACAGCCCATGGGCCGGCAACTCTCGCGGCTTCTCCCGTGGCAGCGTGTACAACCGCGCAGGCAAACTCGTGGCGTCGGTCAGCCAGGAAGGTCTGATTCGGCATCGCAAGGACTGGGCATGAGTCTCTCGCAACTGCGGCACTGGGTGTTCGACATGGACGGCACGCTGACCATCGCCGTGCATGACTTTCCCGCGATCAAACGCGCTCTGAGCATTCCGCAGGAAGACGACATCCTCACGCATCTCGCTGCCCTCCCTGCCGACGTGGCGGCGGCGAAGCATGAGTGGTTGTTGGAGCATGAGCGGGAGCTGGCAGTGGCATCGAAACCTGCAGTCGGCGCCGTCGAACTGGTGCGCGAGCTGGCCGCGCGCGGTTATCGCTTGGGCATTCTCACCCGCAACGCCCGTGAGTTGGCCCATGTGACGCTCGAAGCCATCGGCATTGCCGACTGTTTCGAGGTCGAGGATGTGCTCGGTCGCGACGAAGCGCCGCCCAAGCCACATCCGGGCGGCCTGTTGAAACTGGCCGAGGCGTGGAGCGTCGAGCCTTCGCAGATGGTGATGGTCGGCGACTACCAGTTCGATCTGGCCTGCGGCAGAGCGGCAGGCACGCACACGGTGCTGGTCAACCTGCCGGAAAATCCCTGGCCCGAATTGACGGACTGGCATGCGGATGATTGTGTCGCGTTGCAGGCGATGCTGCAGGGAGAAACAGGGAGGTAATTCAACTCCCTCTCACACATCAAGCGTCCGCCGGGGCTTCGTGGAGATGCCTGAGCCTTCGGCAGACACTGTCAATCAATTCCCCTTGAACAGCGCCGTCTGCCCTTCAGGCGAGGTAAACATCCCTTCGCCGTTGTGGCCGACCCCTTTCACCTCCACCAGACGCTGGTTGAGGCCTTCCGGATGGCGCTTGGTCAGGTAGTCGAAGTAGTTGTGCCCGCGAGCCATACGATTCGGCCCTTGTGCCTCTGCACCGCAATCCTTGTCCAGCGCAGGATGATTCGGGTCAGTGTCCAGTTCGCCCAGCAGATAAGTGATGTCGCGCTTCACGTACGCGGCTTCAAGCTCGGCGGCCGTATCCTTGCCCGCGTAGGCTGGCAGCTTGTTCAGGCCGTACTTCCAGGTGTCGAAAGCAGGACAGCTGGCCGCCGTCACCGGCGTCGGGCGAGTGGCGTCGAAATACGCATAGGACGACGGGTTGGCGATCACGTAGCGCAGCTTGATGCCTTCCTTCTTCAGCAGCGCGTCTTCCTTGCCGCCGATCATCGCGTAGCGCTGCACCACCTGCGCGCCCCCGGAATGCCCGGCAATCACGATTTCCTTCAGGTTCGGGAACAGCTTGCTGTCGCTCAGGCGCTTGAGAATATGGTCGATGACCACGAATGAACTGATCGGCTTGGCCCCCATGGACTTATCGCCTGCCATCCAGTCGTTGGCATGCCAGCGCAGAATGGTTTCCGGCAGATGGTGGGCGGTGATGTCTTTCTCGTCGAGGAACTGCGGCGCAATCAGCAGGGTTTTCGACCGCTGCTTGGACTGGTTGGCCGCACGTTCGACGCTGCGCAGATACGTCTGGGCATTGCGCAGGCGACCGTGAAAAACGATGACTACCCGCTGGATCTGCGGGTTGGGATGTACCCAACTCTGGCTCAGGCCCAGCGTGGCCTGAGACGTTCCATTGATCAGCAGCCGGTCGGGGCTGATGGATTTGACCGCCTGATCCGCAGCATGAGCGGTAACGCTCATCAGGGTGCCCAACAACAGGATCGAAAGCGGTTTCATCATGTGATCAGAGGCTCTTGGCGGCGAACGTATCGCATTGGTTGATTTGTCCCTGGGCAAAACCTGTCTTGAACCAGCGAACCCGCTGGGCAGACGTCCCGTGTGTGAACGAGTCTGGTACTACACGCCCCTGGCTTTGTTGCTGCAAACGGTCGTCGCCAATGGCGTTGGCCGCGTTCAGCGCCTCTTCAATATCACCGGGCTCGAGCCAGTTCAAACGCTTTTGCGCGTTAGAGGCCCAGACACCGGCGAGGCAGTCAGCCTGCAGCTCCTGACGCACCAGCAGACCGCTGTCACCTTCCATGCGCATTCCGCGCTGACGGGCGGCGTCAACTTTAGCTGAAACCCCTAGCAAGGTCTGCACATGATGGCCAACTTCATGCGCAATTACGTAGGCTTGAGCGAAATCCCCTGCTGCTTTGAACCTTTGCGTCATTTCGCGGAAGAAATCCATGTCCAGATACACCCGCTGGTCCCCCGGGCAGTAAAACGGCCCGCTGGCTGAAGTTGCGTAACCGCAGGCCGACTGCACCTGCCCGCGAAACAGAATCAGCGTCGGATTTTTATACTGACGACCCGCCTGCTGGAAAATTTGCCCCCAAGTGTCCTCGGTGTCGCCAAGGACCGCCCGCACGAAATCGGCCTGCTCGTCGTTAGCCGGAGGCGCCTGACGCGTTTGCGGGTTCACGGCCGTCCCCTGTTGAGAGCCCTGTTGCGTGCCCATCTGGCCTGCGATCTGCCCGAGAATCTGCATCGGATCCTGCCCGGTCAACAGGCCGATTGCGACGATGATTACAATCCCGCCAATACCCAGCCCCTTGCCACCGATGCGCATCCCGCCACCGCCTCCGGTGTCGTCGCGCGCGTCGACGACGTTGTCACTGCGACGTCCTTTTTTCCAGAGCATGGGAGCAATCCTCGTTTAGTCGTGTGGGAAGTGTAGACGGCGGGAGAGGCCGGTCGTCTGACTTGCTGGGACTAAGAGAGGAAAAGCCGGGGAATGGTTCAGGGCTTGTGTTGGCAGGGGCAGGGTGTGCTTGGCGCGGATCGGCTATCTAGCAATCTTGACCGCGTAGTACAACGCAGCCAGGAACCGGCATTGACGAAAAGCCAGATGTAAATTGCCCAAATCTTTCTTCGTAGCTGGAGAGGAATATTCAAGTGAGGATTTTTTGTAATGTCCCCTCGGCGGTATATTCCGCCAGGCATGTACATAGTCGCGAAGATTATGCTGAGTCGCATATGCAGTCCAATAAATCCCCCTTGCCAAAGGTTTTTAGTGTCAGTAATACATCGACACTAGTAATCGCTCTTCCAAGAAGTCTGAATTTTTATGAAAGCGTAAAATGCGATCATGCATATGAAGACCAGATTCAGGGCTAGGTAATGCCAAAATACCTGCCTTCTCAGCTCTCTAGGAATTCTCAGATTGGCGTCTGCAGATATGTATCCCTTGGCGTGCATTATTTTGGGGAATGTCATGACTATCGAAACCATGTTCATCCGCATTTGCCTACCTATGATGCCCCCGCCCCAGCTGGACCGAGTGTCCGATATGCACTTGCAGTCTTCTAGGTAACCCTCGAGTAGATCGATTTTTCGATAACAGAAAATGGCCATGGTCAGTGTCGTTAAGAGCGTACAGCAAAGCAGGATGAGTGACAGAATACCCAGCATCGGCTGCATCATCTAAGTACCCAACTGTAGAGCGTTACCCTGTAACGATCGGTCGAGAAAACTTATGCCCAAAAGTATTGAGCGTCCGTCTCCATTCGTCAAAGGTCATTTTGGATATGTCTTTATCAAATAGCACAAGATAGCCATGGCAATGCCGTTGGAAAAAAGCCAAAGGTAAATCCCCCATATCGAACCTCTCAGATAGCGAGGAATATTGAGATGGGCATTTTCCGTGATAAGGCCCCGACGATGCATGATTCCGGGCATGTAAGTCACCATGAACACCATGTTGAGTCGCATATGTCGACCAATAAATCCCCCTTGCCAAAGGTTCTTGGTGTCAGTAATACATTGACACCCCAGTAATCGCTCTTCCAGGAAGTCTATTTTTTTGTACGTAAACCAAATTGTCGAGATAAGGCTTGTCAACAGAGATCCTACTAAAATCAGACTCCAGTGGCCGTATGACAGTGATTGCATTAGTGTCTCCACTCGTAAGCTATTTCTCCGCAGCGGCGGCCGTCGAACAGTTTGAGCACTGTCACGGTCCAGGCGTCTGTCTAATCTGAAGTCATCTGTCTAGAGAGGCTGATTGCTCAGCTCTCGCTAAGTGTCCGACTCTCTGCTTTCAGTGGCGAAGTCGAAAAAAGTACAACAGCACCGCTGATGAACAGATGGCTAGCATCGATAGAAATATGAACCGCACTCCCCATCTCAAACCATACGAAAGCTTTAGAAGTTTGTGTCGGGGGATGATCTCCTGCTTCTTGAATATTTCTGGGGCTACGAGCACCAGCGTGATGAAGTTTGCTCTCATCTTGCGACCCAGGAAACTGTCGCCATAGTAGTTTCTGTTCAGGTAGAACATATCGATATCACTGAGTTGGTCTTCAATTTTTTCCAGGTTCAGTCGGAAAAATATATAGGAGCCCGTAATGTGTACCAACGTGGCGGACAGGACGATAAACGCCAACAAACCGCTAGGCACATTGATCATGGCGTCCACTCGTAGAGGTATTCGCCCATCATTTCACCGCCAGCCTCTCCTCCCAGTCCCCCTGCATATCCAGCCATAATTCCGCCAACAATCCCGCATCCAATCGCGCCCGCTCCGTAGGTGGGTATGCCGAAGACGACAGCACACAAGCTTGTTGCTGCTGATGCACCAAGGCCTCCAATCGCATATCCCATGGCAGTGCCGCCGACGAGCTTTGACCCCTCGATATAGAGTGCCTTTGTGCACACTTCTTCTCGACCCGTAGAACATGCTTCCTTTATCTCCAGCGCAGCCGACAGCCCGCTCAGCCCTATCCCTACCGGTGTCCCATTTTTGAGAACTTTGACTGCCTTCGCCACACCTCCGATCTTCTTCGCATACCCCTGTATCTCCCCCGTATGCAGATAACTCTTCGTCGAAATCCCGAGCATCTTTTTAATCGATCCCTTCTTTTTCAGCTTCGTTCCCCAGCGGGCGATGCCTTCCAGTTGGATATCAAGTTTGGCGAAGAGGGCTTTGCGCTGGTTGATGAACTCCTGCCGGGCGATGGGGGTGCCTCGCGTGAGTGACAGTTTGTACAGACGGTCGATGTCCTCCAGGGTGTTCTTGACGCCCCCCAGGTGTGCGCCCCAGCTTCCCGTCGCGGCGCCGAGCCCCAACGATCCATACCCGAGCATGTGCTGCAGCAGGTCGTAGTTCTTGATGACCTGCCCATCGGCTCCGGCCTGATGGTGGCGCAGTTGTCTGCGGACGTTTTTGGCGTACTGCATCAGTTCGATTTCTTCGCCGGTCAAGGTGCGGGTCGAAAGGTCGCCCATGATCACTACCTGACCGGGCATGACCACCACATTGCGGATGTGCGCATTGAGCACGTCAAACTTTGCGCCGCCGCCGACGCGGTTTTTCAACGTGGCATAGGATTGCATCTGCTCGTTGATGAAAACGTACGGTTTGCTCATGTCTGCGCCTCAGCTGAAGCGCTTGTTGGCGATGCGGTCCCAGCCGCCGGAGATGTTGCCCGCGGCGGCGCCATCGCTGCGTTTCTGTTGGGTGTAGACGATATTGATGCGGCCGAAGTTGATCTGCACTTCTTCCAGCGGTTCGCCGCTTTCGCCGTTTTGCGAGAAGTCCGAGATGATGACTTCTTCGAGGCGCACTTCGTAGTATTTGAGTTTTTCACCACCGGCGCGGTACAGGCACAGGGTCAGTTCTTTGATGTGTTCGCCGGAGCAACTGGCCTCGAAGAGTCGGGCGCTGGACTTGTCCAGGCGTTTGCTAAAGCTGAAGTCCGTCAGGCTGGCCCGACCTGAGCCCGCGCCGCCGTTTGAACTGGCGCTCGCCGAGGTGCTCTGGTTGACGCCGAAGTTATAGGCAACGATCTCAATCCAGTCTTTATGTCGTTGATCCAGTGACTCGCCTGCGATGCCATCGAGTTTGATAAATCCATCAAATGCCATGTCGCCGATTCCTTGCCGAGTGAAGTGCTGGCAAGGATGGGACAGGCAATCCGGGCTGTTAAGGGGAAAGAAGGGGCGGGTTTTGCGGTTTCAGAACGGTCCTACGCGGGCGGTGTTTGCCGTCTTACGGATTGTTCCGATTTCAGTAAAAAACGCGATCGATGCCCGAACGATCAACCCTGAGCGCTCGAGTGCTCGATCTTCACCGAACTGATGAACGCCTGCATCGCCGACGACTGAATGCGATGACGGCGAGTGATCAATCCATAGGGCGGAAGGCGCGCTTCGAAGCTGATGGGCAGGACGGCGAGCAAGTCTCGCCCGGCGTAGTCTTCGACCACGGAAACCGGGGTGATGCCGAGCATGTCAGTCTGCTGCACCAGTGACAGCAGGGTCATGATCGAGGTGGTTTCGACGATGCTGTTGGGGATGTCGACGCGGGCGTTGTGGAACACCTGATTGACGATGGCGCGCATCGGGCTTGGATGTTGTTGCAGCACCCAGGTTTCGTTTTGCAGCGCGGACCAGCTCAGGTCCTTGGCGTTGACCAGCGGGTTCCTGGCGCCGGCGATAACGCACAGTTCCTCTTCGCCCAGGCTGTCGAACAGCAGTTCTTCGGCTCGCGCGCCGCCGGGGATCCGGCCCAGCACGACGTCGAGCTGATCCTGCAACAGCGCCTGGACCAGCACATCGCTGGTGTCGACCTGAATGCTCATCGACAGACGCGGGTGGCTCTGCTTGAGGTTGGCGATGGTCCGGGTCAGCAGGCCCGTGGCCAGCGCAGGAATCGCGCCGACCGCCACGCGCCCGAGATTTCCCGACTCCAGCGCCACCAGTTCTTCGCGCATGCCGCTCAGTTCAGCGAAGACCATGCGCGCGTAATAGATGACCGTTTCACCGAACGGCGTCGGGCGCATGCCACGTGGCAGGCGCTCGAACAGTTCGACCCCGAGCAGGTCCTCGGCCTCGTGCAGCATTTTGGTTGCCGCCGGCTGGGTCATGCCGATGTTGTCGGCGGCGCGGCGCAGCGAGCCCAATTCCTGCAAGGCCAGCATCAGCCGCAACTGGCGCAGGCGCAGGCGGCTGTGGATAACGTTGGCCTCAGGAATCCGGGTCATGTGATTGGCTCGCGTGAAAGACTGCGGCGAGCCTGACAAGAACTGCAGGGCATTTCCAGCATTGCTTGTCATCACAGTGTTTTCGGCTTGATTGCGTGACGATTACGCCAGCCAAAGGCGGCTTTGATGCCACCCGAGATCAGCGGCCAGAACAGCATCAGCAACGCGGCGGTGGTCAGACTGCCGACCAGCGGGTTGGACCAGAAGATTCCCAGTTGCCCGTCAGAGAACAGCATTGACTGGCGAAACGCATCTTCGGCCTTGTCGCCCAACACAGCGGCGAGTACCAACGGTGCAATCGGATAGCCGAGTTTCTTGAACAGATAACCCAGCGCGCCAAAGCCCAGCATCAGCATCACGTCGAACATCGAGTTGTGCACCGAGTAAGCCCCGATGGCGCAGACCATGATGATGATCGGCGCGATGATCGAGAACGGGATCCGCAGGATCGACGCAAACAGCGGCACCGTCGCCAGCACCACCAGCAGACTGACCACGTTGCCCAGATACATGCTGGCGATCAGGCCCCAGACGAAATCGTGTTGCTCGGCAAACAGCGTAGGACCAGGGTGCAGGCCCCAGATCATCAGGCCGCCGAGCATCACCGCCGCGGTCGCGGAGCCAGGAATGCCCAACGTCAGCATTGGCAGCAAAGCGCTGGTGCCCGCTGCGTGGTCGGCGGTTTCCGGGGCGATGACGCCTTCCAGCTCGCCTTTGCCGAAGTTGTCGCGGTTCTTCGAGAAGCGCCGGGCAATGCTGTAGCTCATGAATGAGGCGGCAGTCGGGCCGCCCGGAGTCACACCCATCCAGCAACCGACGATGGTACTGCGCAGGATGGTGAACCAGTAGCGTGGTAGTTTGGCCCAGGTGCGCAGAATGACCATCGGCGTGATGCGCGCATGCTCGCCACGGAACACCAGGCCCTCTTCGACAGTGCAGAGAATCTCGCCGATGCCGAACAGGCCGATCACTGCCACTTCGAAGCTGATGCCGGTCATCAGTGCTGGTTGATCGAAGGTCAGGCGCAGGTTGCCGGAAACGGTGTCCATGCCGACGGCGGCCATCGCGAAACCGATCATCATGGCGACCACGGTTTTCAGCGGCGGGTTCTTGCTCATGCCAATGAAGGTGCAGAAGGCCAACAGGTAAACCGCGAAGAACTCCGGCGAACTGAAGGTCATCGCGAATTCAGCGATGCGAGTCGACAGGAAGGTCAGCAGCAAGACGCCTGCAAGTGCGCCGATCAGCGCGGAGCTGAATGCAGCCGTGAGGGCTTCGGCGGCCCGGCCGTCACGCGCCATGGGATAACCGTCGAAGGTCGTCGCCACCGATGACGGCTCGCCAGGAATATTGAACAGAATCGAGGTAATCGACCCGCCGAACAGCGCCCCCCAATACATGCACGACAGCAGGATGATCGCCGACACCGGCGACATGGTGAAGGTGAGCGGCAGCAGCAACGCCACGCCATTGGGTGCACCGAGGCCGGGCAAGACACCGACCAGAATGCCCAGCAGAACGCCGACCACCATCAGCCCGATATGGCCGGGCGTGAGGATCAGGTTCATGCCTTGCAGCAGAGAATCGAATTCGCTCATTTCAGCGATCTCCCGGCCATTGCGATCAAGTCGCCCATGGGCCCCGCGTCCAGTGGCACCTTGAACCACAGGTCGAAAATCAAAAAGCTGGCGACCACGGCCCCGACCGAAACGCTACCGATCATGAATAACCCGTAAGGCTTGGCGCGGACCTTGTCGCGCCACATGAACCAGGCGATGAACACTGCAGACGCCAGGTAGATGCCGGTGAAGGGCATGGCGCAGACGAAGAGGGCGATGGGTATGAACACCGACAACACCTGTTTGAACTCGCCACGGCTGACGAAGCTGATGCTCAGGGGTTTCCAGCGCACGAACGTCAACACAGCGTTCGCCAGGCTGGCGGTGGCCAGCAGCAGGCCGATATAGAAAGGGAAATAGCCGGGCTCAGGGCCAGCGTCGCCCCAGCCGATGCCTTGCTCGATGCTGCCGAACATCACCACTGCACCGATCAGCAGGGTGAACGCAGCGAGACCGAGTTCCACCCAGCGGGTGCCGACCAGCGAGGTCGAGTGAGAAGAATTGGACATCAAACACCTCCAGCGAGTGGCTGCCGCGCGCCATTGTTCACAGGCGAACGGCAGCGGGGCGGATCAGTTGCGCAGCCAGCCGGCTTCCTTGAAAACCGGGGTGACGCGTGCGGTGTCCTTCTCGATGTAGGCGGTCAGTTGATCGCCTTCGAGGAAGGTCGGCACCAGCGCGTTCTGCGTCACGTAGGCCTTGAACTCAGGTGTTTCGGAGACCTTGCGCATCAGGTCGATGTAGAAGGCGCGCTGCTCGGCGCTGACATTGCCCGGCATGAAAATGGTGCGCGGGAAACGGTATTGATCGATGCCCAGGCCGGCCTCGTGACAGGTCGGCACGTCGGCCCAGGATTTGTCACCCGCGACCTTCTCGGTGTAGCCCATGCGGTCCTTGCTGAATACGCACAGCGGCTGCACCTGGTCGCCGCGCCACTGGCTGATGCTTTCGGCGGGGTTGTTGACGTTGGCGGCGATGTGTTTGCCCGCCAGTTGCGTGGCCGCTTCGCTACCGCTCTTGAACGGGATGTAGACCAGCTTGGTGTTGTTGGTCTGGTTCAGCAGCAGGGTCAGGGTCTGGTCGACGTCCTTGGACTGACTGCCGCCCATGCGCATTTTCGAAGGGTCTGTCTTGACCGCATCGTAGAAACCTTTGGCGTCCTTCCATGGCGCGTCTTTGTAGGTCCAGAGGATGAAATCGTCCTCGGCAACGGCGGCGACCGGGGTCAGTTCCTGCCACTCATAACCGAGTTTGGAGACCAGCGGCAGCAGATAGATGTTGTTGGTGGCAATGACCAGTTTGTCGGCATCACCCTTGGAGACCTTCATGTCGAGGAAAGCTTCAGCCCCGTTGCCACCGCCCTTGTTGAGGACCACGGTGTTCACGTCGAGAAACTTGTGGGTGCTGATGATCGACTGGATCAAACGGCCGAGTTGATCGGTGCCGCCGCCTGGACCACCGGCCACGACGATCTCGACGTTCTTGTCAGGTTGCCATGCGGCGAGGGCGAGGGTGGGGATTGCTGTGGTGCACATCAAGGTGCAGCCGAGCAGCAGACGGGACGCGCGTCGAAAGGATGCGGTTCGCATGGTGATCCTCTTTCTTGTATTTGTTATGAGTGGCCGCCGTGTCGATCAGCCATGCGAGGAGTGTGTGAAAGTTGCTATGTCGCGTCTAGTCAAAACATCACATACACCGATAGCCTGGGGTTATAGGCTGAAAGGGACGATGTGCTTTCGTGGGAGAGAGTTTGCTCGCGAACGCCCGGGTACAGACGCCATGTGACGTTGGCCGCAACTTCCTATTCGCGAGCAAGCTACCTCCCACAGGTCTCAGCCGAGATATCGAGTTGTTACCCCATATTGCCAAGAAACTTGAACGCCCAGAGTGCGCCCATTCCCACGCCCAGCGTCAGCAACGTGCTCCGGGTTTTCCAGGCAATGAAGGCCGCGATCACGGCCGCAGGTATCTGTGGATTGTTCAACACCCACTCATTCTGGCCGGGCGGGTAAACCACCGAAGGCAGCACCAATGCCGCGAGCACGCTCGCTGGAACGTAACGCAACGCTCGCTCCAGTAGCGCAGGCATTTGCCACTTTCCATACAGCTCGACGAACGAAAGACGCATGGCGAAGGTGCCCACGCCAACTGCCAGAAATATCCCCCACAGGACCACGTCGCTCATTGCGCTTCCCTCTCCATGGCGTTTGTCGAAGTGTCGGGAGCGGCGCCTTTGCGCAGATTCTCGATCAGCAGTCCCGCCACGACGCCGCCAACGGAAGCAGCCACCAGCCCGAGGTTGTAGGGCAGCTTGATTGCCAGCACCGCCAGCGCCCCCCCGACGACAGCCGCGCCCAGTGTTGCGGCGCTGCGCAGATTGGGAACAAGCAACGCCAGAAACGACAGCGGGATGGCAAAACCCAGCGACCAGGTTTCAGGAATGCGCGCCCCCAGAATCACCCCCGCCAGCACCGAAAACTGCCACGCCAGGTACATCGCCAGGGCCGTGCCCATGTAAAAGTGTTTGGCATGAACCCCCAATTCGCCGGATGCCAGTTTCAGGGTCGACAGCGCATAGGATTGGTCGGAGAGCAGATAGGTCATCGACCAGGTCCAGCGCCGGGGCAGCTTGTGCAGGTGCGCAGCGAGTGACGCGCTGTACATGATGAAGCGCAGGTTGATGATCAGCGCGGTCACCACCACCGTCAGTGGCAGCGCCGCATTGTGCAGTAATTGCAGGGCCACCATCTGCGCCGAGCCGGAATAGAACAACAAGGTCATGCCCATTGTTGTACCTGGCGACATGCCCATTTCGGTCGCCATGACCCCGGTCACCAACCCGAACGGAATCACCCCGGGAATCAGCGGTATGAGTGTCTGCACGCCATGAGCGAAAGCATGTCCGGCATTGCGATAACGCATTGTTCTTGTCCTTGTCTGTGCCCGCCGACTGAGGCTGAAAGCTGGATTCGCTAGCGTCACATAGAGCGGCGTGGGATAAATCATAGGGGCTGGCGGCCAGTCGGCTGAATCGACTTTTTTTGTGAGAAAGCAGGTAGTTTTTGTTATGGCGAAAGACGCGCGGCAGGATCAGGTGTTGATGCAAATGCCCTCATTCAAGGCGATGAGGTCATTCGTTGCGGCGGCCAAGTATCGCAACTTCACCCGCGCGGCCGAAGCGCTCTGCGTGACCCAGGCTGCGATCAGCCGGCAGATTCGCGATCTCGAACTCTACCTGAACACTGAACTGTTCATTCGCACCGGCAGGGAAGTGAGGTTGACCGCCTCCGGCACAGCACTGTTCGACGCGGCGCAGCTCTCGCTCACCAATATCTTCAATGCCACCGAGCGTATCCGTCGCGAAAGCAATGACAAGCGAACCCTGACGCTGTGTTGTTCCCCTGCGTTTTCGACGATGTGGCTGGCGCATCGCATGAAAGAGTTCTTCAGCGCCAACCCCGATCTCGACTTGAACGTCATCACCACCCAGCATTTTCTGGCGATGGAGCCTGGTGTCACACCGGATATTTTCATCACCAAAGTGTTCGACCTGCGTCCAGGGTTCGAGCGCATTCCGCTGTTTCACGAGCTCGTCTACCCGGTTTGCACGCCTGCCTATTTGCAGGAGCATCCAGAGGTTCGAACGATGGAAGGTCTGCGAGAAAGCATCCTGCTGGACCTCAACCCTTACGGGCGCTCGCAGCTGTCGGAACAGGTCGACTGGAACGTCTGGTTTTCCTTCCAGAACGTCGATGTGCAAATTCCCGCTTCACACAGTCCGCAGTACTTCAGCACCAATGATTACAGCCTGCTCACGCAAATGGCGCTGGATGATCAAGGGGTCGCGCTGGGATGGGATCACCTGATCGGGCATCTGCTCGAACAGGGAAAACTGGTCAGACCCGTCGCCGAGCAACTGGACCTCAAGGACGCCGTTCAATACCTGCTGATCGACGAGAAGAAGGCCGACGATCCCGCGTGCCGGCGCTTGAAGGAATGGTTGATAGCGCAGTTCGCCTGATGGGCTACTTGCGAAGTTTCTGGCTGATGAAGTAGTTGCCATGAAATATACCCCTGCAGCAGTCCGTCTTCCCGGCGGTGGCGATCTCAAGTACGTCACCGCCAGCAAGCCATGCTGCTCCAGGGGCACATTCGATTACTTCTTGGCCGTCAGCGCCGTGTAGCCGTTCATCAGGTTGCGATAGTTCGGGATGCGCTGGGACAGCAGATTGCCCAGGCCTTCAATGTCGTTGCGCCAGTCGCGGTGAAGCTCGCAGGCCACCGAGAACCAGTTCATCAACTGCGCACCGGCTGCCGACATGCGATTCCATGCTGCTTGCTGCACGCCCTCGTTGAACGTGCCCGAAGCGTCGGTCACCACGAACACATCGAAACCTTCAGCCAGCGCACTCAGCGTCGGGAACGTCACGCAGACGTCAGTCACTACACCGGCGATGATCAGTTGCTTGCGGCCGGTCGCCTTGATTGCCTTGACGAAATCTTCGTTGTCCCAGGCGTTGATCTGACCAGGACGAGCGATGTACGGCGCATCCGGAAACATCTCTTTCAATTCCGGCACCAGCGGACCGTTAGGGCCTTGCTCGAAACTGGTGGTCAGGATCGTCGGCAGATCGAAAAACTTGCCGCAATCGGCCAGGGCCAGCACGTTGTTCTTGAACTCGTTTGGCGAGAAATCCTGCACCAGCGAAATCAACCCCGTCTGATGATCAACCAGCAGCAGTACGGCGTCGTTCTTGTCCAGGCGCTTGTAAGTGGTCATCGGTGCATTCCTTTTTCAATCGAGAGAGATAAGAGTCAAAAGCGGCGCCGCGTCTGGCTGTCTGGCTCAGTGGCTGCGGCATGGGGTGTACTTTAAGGAGGGATCGATTCGATAACAATTAGGCTGAATTGAGACTTACTGATTCTGATTTAGGGACAGTGAAAATCGCCAGTTGCATTCTGTCTCACCAGCCGTGGCGGCTTCACGTTCACGCCTGAATACAGGTCCTGCCGCGCGGGGTGACTTATTACCGTATGTCCGAGTTGCTATATCCTCCAGCTATCACCGTATTTCCAGTTTTGATTAGACGGTTATCGCTGCGCCTTCGATAGTGACGGCCACGACGGGTGTTCTCGCAGAAGAACGCCAACAATAAAAACAACAACACCGAGGTACGCACCCATGGCTCGCAGCAGCGTCGACGTGCACCTGTCCGCGACAGGTGAACCGTATGCCCCTCCCGTTTCCAGCGTTGCCAGCGCGACCAGGGCCAGTACCGTGCGCTGGCGCATCTTCGCAATCATCTTCGTGCTGACCATGGTCAACCTCATCGACCGCGTTTCGCTGTCGATCGCGATGCCGACCATTGCCAAGGAATTCACGTTGTCGCCTGCGATGCAGGGTCTGATTCTTAGCAGTTTCTTCTGGGCGTATGCGCTGTTGCAGATCCCAGGCGGCTGGATGATTGACCGTTTCGGGCCGCGTCGGGTGATCACTTGGTCAACCGGGCTGTGGGGTACGTTTCAGGTGTTGGCGGGGTTCGCTACTGGGGGTGCTTCGCTGTTGTTTGCGCGGATGTTCCTCGGTGCAGCAGAAGCTCCGTTGTTCCCGTCCGGGGGCAAGCTGATTTCCCTGTGGCTGGCGCCGAGTGAGCGCAGCCGTGGCGCGGTGATGATGGACAGCGGCAGCCCGTTGGGCGTGGCGCTCGGTGGTTTGATCATCGCGTACCTCATCGTCTCGCTGGACTCCTGGCGCTCGGCCTTCGTCATCGCCGGTGTCGCGACGCTGCTGTTGGGCTGGGTGTCGTGGCGCTATCTGCGTGACGATCCTTCGGTGCATCCGCAGGTCAACGAGGCGGAGCTTGCGAAGATCAACGCAGGCCGTGAAACGCCGGCTGCCGAAGCCGCCCGGGCCAAGGTCAAGGGCCTGGGTATCGCCGCCCGTTCGCTCACCGGTTTGATGGTCGGGCGCTCCACCTGGGCGATGGTGTATTTCGGTCTGCTGACCTGGGGCCCGAGCTATCTGGCGCAGGCGCGGGGTTTCGACATCAAGGGCATCGGCTTCGCGACGTTCGTGATCTTTATCTGTGGCTCGCTGGGTTCGTTGACCGGCGGTTTCCTCTGCGATGGTTTGATCCGCAAGGGCGTGCGCCGTGGCGTGGCGGTCAAGGGGCTGCTGACGTTTTCTGGTGTGATCGCCTTGGGCGCGTTGCTGCTGTTGCCGCAACTGAGTGATCCGATTGCCGCCGTTGCGCTGTTGGCGATGACTGCGTTCTTCCTGATGTGGGGCAGCCTGTACTGGAGCTTCCCGGCGTTGCTCGCGGCCCCGGCCCGCGTCGGTCTGATTGGTGGCGTGATGAACCTGGCGGGCAGCATCGGCGGCATCTTCGTACCGATTCTGGTGGGGTTGATCCTGCAGTATTTCGGCGGTTTTGGTGCGGTGCTGGCCTTCTTCGCTGGCTGCGCGGCGTTGTTCGTCCTCGCAACCCTGCTGATCGGTCTCGATGGCCAGCGTGAGGTGAACCATGGTTGATGAGTTGTACAACGGCCCGATTGTCGACGCCCATCATCACTTTTGGGATCCGCAGGTCAACTATCATCCGTGGCTTGCGCAGGGTGCAAATATACCGTTCCGCTACGGTGATTACTCGGCGATCAAACGGCGCTATCTGCCTGCCGACTACTTCGCCGATGCCGGTGAGCACAACGTGGTGCAGACGGTTTACGTCGAGACCGAATGGAACCCGAGCGACCCGATTGGCGAGACCCGATTCATCGAGCAGATCGCCGCCCGGTATGGCGTGCCCAACGCGGTGGTGGCTCAGGCCTGGCTCGATCATCCAGACGCCATCGCGGTGCTCGCCGAACAGGCCCTGTTCGCCAGCGTACGCAGCGTGCGACACAAACCCGGCGGCCCTGCATCGCCTGAAGAAGTGGGCGAGCATCGCACGTTGATGACTGATGATCACTGGCGGCGCAGTTACGCGGCCTTGCACGACCTGGGCCTGCGGTTCGACCTGCAGACGCCATGGTGGAATTTGCCCGAGGCCGAGTTGCTGGCGCGGGATTTTCCTGAGACCCCGTTGATTCTCAACCATGCCGGACTGCCGTCGGATCGTAGCGTCGAAGGCCTGGCAGGCTGGCACGCGGCAATGGCGAAACTCGCCGATCAGCCCAACGTCGTGGTGAAGATTTCCGGGCTCGGCCTTCGCGGCAGACGCTGGAGGGCTGCCGACAACGCCTGGATCGTGCGCGAGATCGTCGCCATGTTCGGCACAGAGCGCGCGATGTTTGCCAGCAATTTCCCGGTCGACAGCCTGTGTGGCTCGTTCGATGACATCTACAGCGGTTTCAAACACATCGTTCGTGATCTGCCGCACGCCGATCAGGAGCGTCTTTTCTACAGCAATGCGCAGCGTATCTATCGCTGCGAGCCGTGCGCCGCGGCACGTCCGTGGCCAGAACAGATGAGGAGTCAGGCATGAACAAAACCCGATTTGCGATGGTACTCGGTGACCCTGCGGGCATCGGCCCGGAATTGATCGCACGTCTGCTCAGCGACGAGAAAGTGCGCAGTCAGGCCCATGTCCTGCTGATCGCTGACGAAGCTGAAATGCGTCGAGGCATGGACATCGCGGGCGTCTCGTTCCCGTATCGTCAGATCGATTCGCTGGACACGCTGGATTTCAGCGACGACACCCCGCTGTTCTATAACTTTCGCGGCGATGCCTTGGGCGAATTTCCACGCAGCGAGGCCAGCGCTATCGGTGGCCGCTACTGCCTCGATACGTTGAAGATTGCGGTTGAGCTGACAGCCGCCAAAGTGACCAACTCGGTGCTGTTCGGGCCGCTGAACAAGACCTCGCTGCACATGGCGGGCATGGATCACAACGACGAACTGCACTGGTTCGCCGAGCTGCTGGGTTTCAGCGGGCCGTTCTGCGAATTCAACGTGATGGACAATCTGTGGACCTCGCGGGTGACGTCTCACGTGGCGTTGTCGGCGGTGCCGGGGATGCTGAGTCAGCAGCGGGTGATCGAAGCGATTCGGCTGATCGACACGGCGCTCAAGCGCAATGGCCTGAAGGCGCCGCGCATCGGTGTCTGCGGCTTGAACCCGCACAATGGTGACAACGGCTCGTTCGGGCGCGAGGAAATCGACATCATCGGCCCGGCGGTGAAAACCGCGCAGGCGCAGGGCATGAATGCCGACGGGCCGTATCCGGGAGACACGATTTTCCTGAAAGTGCAGGGCGACGCCAATGCCTTCGACGCGGTAGTGACGATGTACCACGACCAGGGCCAGATCGCGATCAAGCTGATGGGCTTCTCTCGAGGCGTGACGGTGCAGGGCGGCTTGCCGATTCCGATCACCACGCCGGCGCACGGCACGGCCTTCGATATTGCAGGGCAGGGAAAGGCCAACGTCGGCGCGATTCGCCAGGCGTTCGAGATCGGCTGTCGCATGGGGCAGAGCAACGTGTGATGGCTTGACGTTTTATCCGGTTTCTAACCGGCCACGTTTTGCCGCAGAGCGCTGGATCAGCGCTCTGCGGTTTTTTTTGCCTGCGATTTTGGCGGATGGGAAGACGCGCTTGATTGTGCGAGCAAGCTCCCTCCCACAAATACCGTGTCGCTCTTGGGACCGGGTTGATCGTTCCACAATCTGCCGTCTTTTTCCTATAACTCCACGCGCAGATCTCCTTGATGAGCGATCACCTGGAGCTATCACTGGATACGCATAAGTGATTAGCCGATCCCGGTCGCCGCTGGCTAAATCTGCTCATCGAAACACGACGCAGCGCTCTGCGGCGACGTTCGAACAACAACTACAAGAAGTTCATAGGGAACGTTACTCATGAAAATCAAGGCAATCCGTACCCGCGTATTCGAATGGAAAGGCAAGGTCGTTCCACCGCAGGCGCATTTCTGCACCAACGCCAGCGACATTCTCTTCGAGCGTGGGGATGCCATGGGCTCCTTCCGTTTCCACGGTTGGCTGGTGGTTGAAGTCGAGACCGACAACGGCATCGTCGGCATCGGTAACTGCGCTCTGGCGCCGCGCGTGGCCAAGGAAATCATCGACACCTATCTGGCCCCCATCGCCATCGGCGAAGACCCGTTCGACAACGAATACATCTGGCAGAAGATGTACCGCCAGAGCCACGCCTGGGGCCGTAAAGGCATCGGCATGGCGGCCATCTCGGCCATCGATATCGCCATTTGGGACATCATGGGCAAGGCGGTCAACAAGCCGGTGTTCAAGCTGCTCGGTGGCCGTACCAAAGAAAAGATCTGGACCTACGCCTCCAAGCTCTATGCCAACGACAACCTGGACCTGTTCCTGGAAGAGGCTCAGGGCTATCTGAGCCAGGGCTTTACCGCTATGAAAATGCGCTTCGGCTACGGCCCGAAAGACGGTCCGGCGGGCATGCGTCGCAACATCGAACAAGTGCGGGCGCTGCGTGAACTCGCCGGTCCCGACGTCGACATCATGCTCGAGTGCTACATGGGCTGGACCCTGGAATACGCCCGCCGCATGTTGCCTAAGCTGGCCGAATTCGAACCGCGCTGGCTGGAAGAACCGGTGATCGCCGACGACCTGGAAGGCTACATCGAGCTGAAGAAGATGGGCATCATGCCGATCTCCGGCGGCGAGCACGAATTCACTTCCTACGGCTTCAAGGACATGCTCGAACGCCGTGCGGTCGACGTGATCCAGTACGACACTAACCGCGTCGGCGGCATCACCGCGGCACGCAAGATCAACGCCATGGCCGAAGCCTGGTCGGTGCCGGTCATCCCTCACGCCGGCCAGATGCACAACTACCACCTGACCATGTCCACCACCGCTTCGCCGATGGCCGAGTTCTTCCCGGTGTTCGATGTCGAAGTCGGCAACGAACTCTTTTACTACGTGTTCAAGGGCGAGCCACAACCGGTCAATGGCTATATCCAGCTGGACGACAACAAACCGGGCCTGGGACTGGAAATCTCCGATGAATACCTGAGCGAGTTCAACATTATCGAGTGATTTTTCAGGCATCGCCTTTCGACCGTGGGAGGAGCTTGCTCGCGTAGGGGGTGGCTGGCGCGATGGAGATGTGCCGCATGTACCGGCCTTTCGCAAGCAAGCTCCCTCCCACAGATTCCCTACCGGTCTTTAAACAACGTGCGGCCGCAGCAGCGCCGTCCTCACCTGACGGCCCATAGTCTTGGAGATTCAGCCCATGCGCCTGATTCAATTCGAAAACAGCCACGGACAGCGCCAGGTCGGCGTCGTCGATGGCTCGCAGGTCAACGTCATTCGCAACACCGCAAGCACCCGTGAGCTGGCCCTTGCCGCGATTCGCGCGAAACACAGCCTGCAAGATGAAGTCCAAAGCCGCGGCACCGAATCCGGTCCTGATTACGCCGGCCTGCTGGAGAGCGGTCAGATCCTCCCTCCACTGGATCACGAAGACCCTGCGCACTGCCTGATCAGCGGCACGGGCCTGACCCACCTGGGCAGCGCTTCGGCGCGGGACAAGATGCACCAGCACGACGGTCAGGTCGAAGCCGGCATGACCGACACCATGAAGATATTCAAGTGGGGCATCGAAGGCGGCAAACCTGCGCAAGGTCAGGTCGGCGCGCAACCGGAGTGGTTCTACAAAGGCGATGGCAGCATCGTTGTGCGTCCGGGAGCTGACTTCCCTGTGCCTGCGTTCGCAGAGGACGCAGGCGAAGAACCCGAGCTGACCGGCCTCTACGTCATTGGCGACGACGGCCAGCCATATCGTCTGGGTTACGCGCTGGGCAACGAGTTTTCCGACCACGTCATGGAGCGCCGCAACTACCTGTATCTCGCGCATTCCAAACTGCGTTACTGCGCCTACGGTCCGGAATTGCGCGTCGGCGAACTGCCGCGTCATCTGGCTGGCATGAGCCGGATCAAGCGCAACGGCGAGGTGATCTGGGAGAAGGAATTTCTCAGCGGCGAAGACAACATGTGCCACAGCCTGGCGAACCTCGAATACCACCATTTCAAATACGCGCAGTTCCTGCGTGCAGGCGATGTGCACATTCATTACTTCGGCACGGCGACCCTGTCGTTTGCCGATGGCGTGAAAACCCAGCCCGGCGACCGCTTCCAGATCAACCTCGATGCGTTTGGCGCGCCGCTGGAAAATGGCATCGGCGAAGGCCCGCGTGCTGTGGCAATCGGTCAGATCAAGGCGCTTTAAGCTATGCGCTGCAGGTCGAGGTTCACATGATCGTTCCCACGCTCTGCGTGTGGACGGTCAAAGCGTGGGAACGATCACTGGATCAAACGCGCGCCGTCTGCTTCTCGGTCACCTCGGCAGGCGATGCATCGGCAAAGTGGTTCACCTGGCGCAACGCCTTGAAGCCCCACATCCAGGTGCCGACTACGCCCAACGTACACAGCCCGCCGATGACCGCCGCAGGCACTGCGCCCCAGAGTGCGGCGCTACTGCCTGCGCGGAATTCGCCCAGTTCGTTGGACGAGCCGATGAACAGCATGTTCACCGCGTTCACTCGCCCGCGCATGTCATCCGGCGTGGAGAATTGCACCAGTGTCGAACGGATGTAGACGCTGACCATGTCCGCCGCGCCCGCGATCATCAGCGCCAGCAATGAGAGCCAGAACAGTGTCGACAAGGCGAACACCAGGTTCGCCAGTCCAAATACGGCCACGGCGATGAACATCACCATGCCGACGTTGCGGTCGAATGGGCGCACGCTCAGATAGAGGCCAGTGCCCACTTCGCCAAGACTCATCGCGCTGCGCAACGCGCCGAGCCCTTGGGGCCCCAGATGCAGCACTTCATGGGCGTAGATCGGCAGCAAGGCCACCACGCCGCCCAGCAGCACCGCGAACAGGTCCAGAGAGATGGTGCCGAGAATGATGGGTCGCGAGCGAATGAAGGCGATACCAGCGGTGAAGCGTTTCCAGGCTGTGGATTCAAGAATCTGTTTCTTGCCCGCGTACAGCACTGGCACCCGAATCAGCAACAGCACCGCTGCGATGAAGCTGGCCATGCACACCGAGTAGGTCAGACCGCCGCCGCCCAACGCGTAGAGCCCGCCGCCCACCAGAGGCCCGGCGATGGTGGCAATGCGCATGATCATGCTGTTGGTGGCGATGGCCGAAGCGAGTTTTTCCCGGGCTACGACTTGCGGCAACAGGCTTTGCAGCGCGGGCCCGGTGAAGGCTCGCGCACAGCCGAACAACGCCAGGGTGGCGTAGATCAGGCGTGTGTCCTGGTGATGAGTGACGGAAAACAGCATGAGCATCAGGCTGCATACCGCTTGCACGGTCCAGCTGATGGTCAGGATCAGCTTGCGGTCGTAACGGTCGATCAGGTCGCCCGCGGGCATCAGCAACAGCAACATCGGAATGAACTGAGCGAGGCCCACATACGCAAGCGATATCGGGCTGCGGGTCATGTCATAGACCTGCCAGGCAACCACCACGGCCTGAATTTGCATGGCAAATACGGCGGCGAGGCGGGCGGTCAGAAACTCAAAGAAGCCGGGCTGGCGCAGCACGCTTTCAGAGGAAGATTCGGAGGGCGAAGCGGGCGATTCGGAACTCAAGGCAGGACATCCATCGAAGCGAAAGACGGCCGAATGTTATACACCTGTAAGGAGGTATATGCCTCTTACTGTCAGAAATTTAATGATGAATGGTGGGGTATGTGCCGATTGATCATGCAGAAGTTGCAGGACTTCAGGTTGTAGTTGCGCCTGTGAGAGGGGGTGATCAGGCCCCTCTCGCGTTGATTGGTCAAGAGTCTGGATATTACTTGACCGGAACCAGATCGAAGTTGTTGTCCTGATACTGGAACAGCAGGCAATCATCCCCCGTGGCACAGCCACTTTCATGGGCAAGCTTGGCGGGCAGTTTGTAGTAGGAACCAGCCGGATACTCGGTACGGGTGCCGTTGATATTGGCGTAGAAAGTCCCGGCGAGTACGACGGTCGGCAGTTCCTGAGTGTGTTTGTGCAGGCCGTTGTCAGTGCCCGACTTGAACTTGACGAAGGCTGAGTAGAAGCCCTTACCGTCGCTGAGGATATTCCCCTGGGTGTTGGCATAGCTGACCGCGCCGTTGGTGCCGGGAACATCCTGCCAATCAAGTTGTGCTGCGGGTAGCGAGACCAGCGTCTTGGGCACTGGCTTGCCAGCGATGGCGCTGGTGCTGCCGAGCGTCAGGACCAGGCCGGCAAGAAACGGGGCGAGTAGGTTTTTCATAAGAACGTCCTTTTTGAAATGAAGGGCGATCTTAGGGAGTATCAGGCCAACAGGCATGCCGCGTTGTGCTTCAGGATTTGTGCGCGCTGATTGCCGAGGGTGGCTGGAAACGCCACCGCCGGCAAGTCGTGCTAAGGCAAAGCGCGATATCAGCGACGAACCAGCAGCACACCCGATTCCATGTGATGCGTATACGGAAACTGGTCGAACAGCGCGCAGCGCTCGACCCGATGGGTGTCGTACAGTTGGGCGATGTTGGCGGCCAGGGTTTCCGGGTTGCAGGAGATGTACAGGATGCGCTCGAAGCGGCGGGTCAGCTCGCAGGTGTCGGGGTCCATGCCGGCTCGCGGAGGATCGACAAAAACGCTACCGAAGTCATAGCTCTTGAGGTCGACACCGGCCAGACGACGGAACGGGCGTACGTCGTTCAGCGCCTCGGTCAGCTCTTCTGCCGACAGCCGCACCAACGACACGTTATCTACAGCGTTGTCCGCCAGATTGCTCAGCGCGGCATTGACCGAGGTCTTGCTGATCTCGGTCGCCAGAACCTTGCGCACGCGGGTGGCCAGCGGCAGCGTGAAGTTGCCGTTGCCGCAGTACAACTCGAGCAGATCGTCTTCTCGATCGCCCAGTGCCTCGTAAGCCCAGCTCAGCATTTTCTGGTTCACGGTGCCGTTGGGCTGAGTGAAGGCGCCTTCCGGCTGGCGATAGCTGAAGGTGCGACCGGCCACTTCCAGCTCTTCGGTCACGTAGTCGCGACCGATCACCAGCCGCTGACCTTTGGAGCGACCGATGACGCTGACCTTCAAGTCCGCCGCCAGTTGCTCGGCTTCCAGCATCCAGGCGTCATCCAGCGGGCGGTGGTAGCACAGGGTAATCATGCCGTCGCCGGCCAGCGTGGTCAGGAAGTCAACCTGAAACAGCTTGTGGTTGAGCGTCTTGCTGGCTTCCCAACGATCCCGCAGTACCGGCATCAGCGCGTTGATCTGCTTGCTGGCGATGGGGAAGTCGTTGATCAGGATCGGCGTGTACTTGTCGCCCGGCGTGAACATCGCGTAGTGACGCTTGCCGTCGTCGCGCCACAGGCGGAACTCGGCACGCAGGCGGTAATGCTCGCGCGGGGAGTCGAATACCTGAGGCTCGGGGGCGTCGAACGGTTTGAGCAGCTCGCGCAGCCGCTCGGCTTTTTCGTCGAGCTGAAGGCTGTAGCTCGCAGGGTCGAACGTAGAACTCATGGATAGAAGCCCAGCTTGATCACGAACAGGATCGACAGGATGACCAGCGCCGAATTCAGCTCACGGCCACGGCCCGACAGAAGCTTGATCACTGTCCAGGAAATGAAGCCAAAAGCGATGCCGTTGGCGATGGAGTAGGTGAACGGCATCGCCAGCGCGGTGAGTACCACAGGCGCCGCTTCAGTGATGTCGTCCCAGTTGATTTCCGCCAGGCCCGAGGTCATCAGCACGGCCACGAACAGCAGGGCCGGCGCGGTGGCGAACGCCGGGACGCTGCCTGCCAACGGTGCGAAGAACAGCGCCAGCAGGAACAGCACGGCGACCACGATGGCCGTCAGGCCTGTGCGGCCACCGGCACTCACGCCGGCTGCCGATTCGATGTAGCTGGTGGTGGTCGAGGTGCCGAGCAGCGAGCCGGCCATGGCGGCGGTACTGTCAGCGATCAGCGCACGGCCCATTTTCGGCATGTGGCCGTCCTTGCCCATCAGCCCTGCGCGCTTGGCAACGCCGATCAGCGTGCCGGAGTTATCGAACAGGTCAACGAACAGGAAGGAGAAGATCACGCTGACCAGACCGATGTTCAGCGCACCGGCGATGTCCAGTTGCAGGAAGGTCGGGGCGAGCGAAGGTGGCATCGAGACCACGCCGCCAAACGGCGAGAAGCCCATCAGGATGGAGACGATGGTCACCGCCAGAATGCCGATCAGCACCGCGCCGCGCACTTTCAGGGCTTCCAGCGCCACGATCAGGGCGAAGCCGAGTGCAGCGAGAACCGGTGCGGGCTTGGCCAGGTCGCCCAGACCGACCATGGTGGCCGGGTTGCTGACGACGATTTCCGCGTTGTGCAGCGCGATCAGCGCCAGAAACAGGCCGATACCGGCGGCAATTGCCGAGCGCAGCGGCAGCGGGATGCTGTTGATGATCCATTCGCGAATGCGAAAGATCGACAGCAGGAAGAACATCACGGCAGAGATGAACACCGCACCCAGCGCCACTTGCCAGGTGTGGCCCATGTGCAGGACCACGGTGTAGGTGAAGAAGGCGTTCAGGCCCATGCCCGGTGCCAGCGCAATCGGGTAGTTGGCGATCAGGCCCATGACCGTAGAGCCAATGGCGGCTGCAAGGCAGGTGGCGACGAAGATGGCGCCCTTGTCCATGCCGGTCGCGCCGAGAATGCTCGGGTTGACGAACAGGATGTAGGCCATCGCCAGGAACGTCGTGACCCCGGCCAGGATTTCCGTGCGCACATTGGTGTCATGTGCCTTGAGTTGAAACAGCCGCTCCAGCATGTATGGCTTCCTTTGGCGTCCCGCGCCATGAATTGAATCGACTAGAAGAGCAAAGCACAGCCTGCCGAAACAGCCTGCACAAATTCTGCCAGTCGCAAAAAGCCGCGCATCATACCAGCAGCTTTGCCCGATGGCGCCTGGTGCTGGTCGCTTGATTGCAATTGTCCGGATTGGCGTCAATGGCGAGTGCACTGCTGCGGCGACACACGCTCATCACAAACCCTGAACGTTTGGCAAAACACGCAAGTCTCTACCCCTAGAGACGCAGATCGACTGCGCTGATCAAGTACCTACCGTGAGGCTATCCATGAGCGCGACGAACCTGAAGGAATTCGCGGAGCATGCCATCGCTCTGACCCTGAACGGCCAAACCAGGCAGTTGAATGTGCAACCTTGGGCCACGTTGCTGGACGTGCTGCGCGAGCAGCTGGATCTGGTGGGCACCAAAAAAGGCTGTGACCACGGCCAGTGCGGGGCCTGCACCGTCTTGCGCGACGGCAAGCGCATCAATGCCTGCCTGACGCTGGCGGTCATGTGCGATGGCGCCGAACTGACCACCATCGAAGGGCTGGCCGAAGGCGATGTCCTGCACCCGATGCAGCAGGCGTTCATCAAGCACGACGCCTTCCAATGCGGGTATTGCACACCAGGGCAGATCTGCTCGGCTGTGGGGTTGGCAAATGAAGGGCGCGCTCGCACGGCTGACGAAATCAAAGAGCTGATGAGTGGCAATCTGTGCCGCTGCGGTGCCTACAGCAATATCCTCGCGGCGGTGGAGGAAGCGTTGCCACAGTCGGCGACCAAGGACGGAGGGCGTCAGGCATGAATCCATTCAATTACAGCAAGCCTGTCGAGGTCAGTCAGGCGATCAATCTGGCCGGTGCGGCCAGTCGCTTCATCGCCGGCGGTACGAACCTTCTTGACCTGATGAAAGAAAATATCGATCGCCCGGAGCACCTGATCGATATCACCGGGCTGCCCCTGAAAGACATAGAGGAAACGCCGAGCGGCGGGCTGCTGATCGGTGCGCTGGTGAGCAACGCCGATCTCGCGTGGCATCCGATGATCGAAGCGCGCTATCCGCTGTTGTCCCAAGCCATCCTTGCGGGTGCTTCACCCCAACTGCGCAACATGGCCAGTACCGGTGGCAACCTGCTGCAGCGCACTCGGTGTTATTACTTCTACGACTCGGCCATGCCCTGCAACAAGCGCGAGCCGGGGAGCGGTTGCCCGGCAAAAACCGGCCTGAACCGGACTCACGCCATTCTCGGCGCCAGTGACGATTGCGTCGCGACGCATCCTTCTGACATGTGCGTGGCGCTCGCAGCCCTGGATGCGGTGGTGCATGTAGAAGGAAGGGCAGGGAAGCGCAGCATCGAATTCGCCGACTTTCATCGTCTGCCGGAAGATTCACCGCAGCGCGACAACCAGTTGGCCGATGATGAGCTGATCACCGCCATCGAGCTGCCACCCGCCGGATTCGTTTCCCACAGCCACTATCTGAAGATTCGGGATCGCGCGTCGTACGCTTTTGCGTTGGTATCAGTGGCGGCGGCGCTGGAACTTGATGGCGACATTATTCGTGACGTGCGTTTGGCCTTGGGCGGTGTGGCGCATAAGCCTTGGCGTGACAAAGCCGTCGAGGAATCGCTCAAAGGCAAACCGGTCTCTCGGGAGAGTTTCGTTGCCGCTGCCGATGCCATGCTCAGAGACGCCAGGCCGCTCGCGCACAACGCTTTCAAAATCAAGCTGGCCCAGCGCGCGATTGTTCGTGCGCTGAGCGACGCCGCTGTAGGAGGGAACGTCTGATGAACGCGAAAATATCCCCGACCGGCAAGGTTTCACCCGTAGGCCAACCGCTGGATCGCGTCGACGGTCATCTGAAGGTCACGGGTCAGGCACGTTACGCCGGTGAATACCCGCAAACCGGGCTGCTGCATGGCAGCGTGGTGTCCAGCACCATCGCTTGCGGACGAATCGTAAGCATTGATACCACTCAAGCCTTGCAGGTGCCGGGCGTGGTTGCGGTGATCGACCATACCAACCGGCCCCATGTCGCCAGTTACGACAAGGATTACGAGGACGCCGATTCGGCGAAAGGCTCGCCGTTTCGGCCGCTGTATAACGACAAGGTGCTGTACAGCGGTCAGCCGTTGGCGCTGGTCGTTGCCGATACGCTGGAACTGGCGCGTTATGCGGGTTCGCTGGTGAACATCGAGTATGAAGTCGATGCCCACCAGACCGATCTGACCGCCGCTCAAGATGAGGCCCACACCGCGCCCGCTGAAACCCCCAAACCTCGTGGCGACTTTCAGACAGGTTTTTCCAAAGCTGCTTTCACCGTCGACGCCCGATACAGCACGCCGAACGAACATCACAACCCGATGGAGCCTCATGCCTCGACCGTTCTTTATCAGGATGACGGCAGCCTCGAGATCCATGACAAAACACAGGGCACGCAGAACTGTCAGGACTACCTGCACAAAGTGTTCGGCCTTGAGAAGGAGAAAGTCCGCATTCTCGCAGCGTTCGTCGGCGGGGCTTTCGGGTCAGGGTTGCGGCCGCAGTATCAGCTACCGCTGGCTGTCATGGCGGCGTTGCAGCTCAAGCGCTCTGTTCGCGTAACCCTGACACGCCAACAGATGTTCACCTTCGGCTATCGCCCCAACACGTTGCAGCGACTGCGTCTGGGTGCTGATGCCGAGGGGCGGCTGACGGCCGTGGGGCACGATGTGATCGGCCAGACTTCGCGCTTCGAGGACTTCACCGAGCACGTCGTGGAGTGGAGCGGCATGCTCTATCAATGCGACAACGTGCAGCTCACCTACAAGCTTGCGCCGCTGGACGTCTACACGCCACTGGACATGCGCGCGCCGGGCGCCGCCTCGGGCATGGTCGGGCTGGAGTGTGCGCTGGACGAACTGGCCTGCGCCGCTGGCATCGATCCGGTGCAACTGCGCGTGACCAACTTTGCCGAGCGCAATGGTAACGAAGACAAGCCTTATTCCAGCAAGGAGCTGCGTGCCTGTTATCAACAGGGCGCCGAACGTTTTGGCTGGGACAAGCGCAATCCCGAACCGCGCAGCATGCGTAATGGCCATCAACTGGTCGGTTGGGGTATGGCGGGTGGCGTCTGGGAAGCCATGCAGATGAAAGCCAGCGCGAAGGCCAGTATCGACAGCGACGGCAAAATCACGGTGACCAGCGCGACCACGGATATCGGCACCGGCACTTACACGGTCATGACCCAGATCGCTGCCGAGGCACTGGGCGTGATGCCGCAGGATATCCATTTCGTGTTAGGGGACAGCTCGCTGCCGACTGCACCGTTGCAAGGCGGTTCGTTCACGGTGTCCTCGGTCGGAACCGCTGTGCAGCAAGCCTGCCGGGGACTGCGCACCAAACTGTTGGATGCTGTGCGCATGGCTCATGCGGAATTTGCGGTAGTGGACATGGAGGAAGTCGGATTCGGCGATGGTTACCTGCACATTCGCGGGCAACGATTTGCCTATGCCGACATCGTGCGTGAGTCGTCCCATGACGTGCTGGACGTGCGCATCGACGCCGAGCCGGACAAGAAGCGCGAGGGCTATGCCACAGCCACGCATTCTGCGGTGTTCGTCGAAGTGCTGGTGGATGAGGATCTGGGCACGATCCGGGTCAATCGGGTGGTGAGTGCCGTGGCGGCGGGGCGAGTGGTCAATCCCAAGACTGCGCGCAGCCAGATTCTCGGTGGTGTGGTCTGGGGTATCAGCCAGGCGTTACAGGAGGAAACCCTCACGGACCATCATCTGGGGCGCTTCATGAATCACAGCCTGGCCGAGTACCACATCCCGGTGAACGCGGACATCGGCGACATCGATGTGGTGTTTGTCGAAGAGAACGACGAGATCGTCAACGAACTCGGCTCCAAGGGTGTCGGCGAAATCGGCATCGTGGGTGTGGCGTCGGCGATCGCCAATGCCATCTACCATGCCACCGGCAAGCGGGTCCGGGAACTGCCGATCACGCTGGATAAGGTGTTGTAAGCCTTCGCTTTGATGGCCCAGCGCCTTCTGTCGGCCAACCCCGGGGCGTGGGAGGAAGCTTGCTCGCGAAATAATGGCCGTCTGAATGCCTCGGCATTGATTGACAGCCCGCCTTCGCGAGCAAGGTCCCTCCCACGAAATGTATTCTTCCTCATAGCCTCCTCAGCCAATGTCGCCCCAGTGCAACGACAGGTCGCGCTGGTGCGCTTCGTGGAAGGTGCTGCTGCGTAATTTGCGTCAACGCGGCAGCATTCGAACTGCCGTGGGTCTTTAAGCCTTGAAAAGCTGCCGAAAAGAGCTGAATAAAATAACGAGCCGACCCGAGGAGCACGCATGAAGAGATTTATTCGTCAGATCAGCTGCGGTGTGTTGATGCTGAGCAGTACCGCCTTGATGGCCGCCGAGCCGGCCAAGTGTCAGAGCGTGCGGATGGGTGTGGTCAACTGGACCGACGTGATCGCCACCAGCGCGGTCGCCGAAGTACTCCTGCAGAACATGGGCTACGACGTCAAACAAACCAGTGCTGCCCAACAGATCGTTTTTGGTGGCCTGCGTGATGACCGCCTCGACGTCTTCCTCGGTTACTGGAAACCGGCGATGGACAAGAACATCGCCCCCTTTGTAGCGGCCAATCAGGTCAAGGTATTCGACACTCCGAGCATGAACGACGCCCAGGCGACCCTGGCCGTGCCGCAATACGTGGCCGACGGCGGGCTGAAAACCTTCGCCGACATCGCCAAATTCAAGGACAAGCTAGGCGGCAAGATCTACGGTATCGAGCCTGGCACGGGCGCTAACGCCAACATCAAGGGCATGATCGAGAAGAACCAGTTCGGTCTCGGTGGCTTCCAGTTGGTGGAATCGGGGGAGGCGGGCATGCTCGCCGCCGTGCAACGGGCCACCAAACGTAACGAGTGGGTGGTATTCGTCGGCTGGACTCCCCACCCGATGAACATCAACATGAAGATCGCCTACCTCACTGGCAGCGAAGACGTGTTCGGTCCGGGCGAAGGCGCTGCGACCGTATCGGTGGTGACTGCGCCGGACTACGCGACGCGCTGCCCGAACGTCAACAAGTTGATGACCAATCTGAAGTTCACGGCCGCTCAGGAAAGTCAGATGATGGTGCCGATCATGGACCGCAAGGCGCCGACCGACGTCGCCAAGCAGTGGCTCAAGGATCACCCTGAAGACATGAAGCGCTGGCTTGATGGCGTGACGACCTTCGATGGCAAGGACGCAGCGACAGCCGTTCAGGTGGCGGTCAACAAGTAACCGCCGCCGCGCCTGTCCCTGCTGTTCGGCTTGCCGGCGGCGTCCTTGTGATCGCCACCGTCGGCAAGCCGCACTGCTACAGGTGTCCGTCGTTGGCCATCTCAGCGACTTGAGACGGGTTGATGGGAGTAAGGAATGCGTTACCCCCTCTCGCCAGAAATGGCTCAATTTATCGGTAAAACCCTCAGTTTCAGCGTCGATTCGCTGGAAATCGCTGACCAGCGTCGCTCTTATTCACGTATGTGCGAAGCCTTCACACCCGCTCGCCCACCGCAACTCGAGGTCAAGGATTTCAGTCTGGCCGGTGTCGCGGTGCGCAGTTATCGCCCACGTCGCCTGTCCCTGGAGCACCCGGCGCCCTGCGTGGTTTACCTGCACGGCGGCGGTTGGGTGGTTGGCGATCTGGATTCTCACGATTTTCTCACCGCGGCGCTGGCGGTCGATCTCAACGCGGTGGTGATCGCCGTCGATTACCGATTGGCGCCGGCACACCCGTTCCCGGCAGGCTTCGACGACTGTCTTGAGGTCTGGCATGCCCTGCAGATTCAGGCACTGCGGCTGGATATCGACCCTCGGCGAATAGCCGTGGCCGGGGATAGCGCGGGAGGCAACCTGGCGGCTGCCTTGTGTCTGGCCTTGCGCGAGGCCGGCGAGCGGCAGCCGGTTGGGCAGGCGCTGGTCTATCCCGGACTTGGCGGTGCCGACGATCTGCCTTCACGCAGGGAATGTTTCGATGCACCCTTGCTCAGTGCCGCAGATCTGGACCTCTATCGGCAGCTTTACATGCCAGAGGACGAGCACTCGCCCTACGCAATGCCGCTCAACGCCAAGGATTTTCGCGGGTTGGCCCCTGCGTTCATCGCCGTGGCGCAGTTCGACCCATTGCGCGACGATGGGGTCTGCTATGAACGGGCACTGCGCGAGGCGGGCGTTTCGACCGAGTTCGATCCCGGTCCTGGTCTGGTGCACGGCAGCCTGCGCGGCAAAGGCCTGGTGCCGGAAGTGGATGCGCTTTACCGACGACTGGTCACGGCGCTGCTCGGGTTCCTGCGCATAACGCTCTGACACCCGCAGGGCTTCCTTCTGAGAGCCGGCCTCTGAGAAGTCTTTCCCCCGCCAACGCGATCCCTCTGATCCGGTTTCGAGCCAACTGCTCTGCATCAAGGGGTGAGGCAACTCGCCACGCGACAAAAGACCACGCGGAGCATGTGCCGAAATGGGACTACTCTTTCAACGTCGGTTGATCTGCATCAATTCTGCGGTTGGTTTTGATTGATCTGTCGGCTTGACACAACTCCCGCGTCGCCTTTTTTGCTTATGGGGCCCGAGCGCGAAACTAAAAAGAACCAACGCAATACCTCGTACTCAATACACCGTGGGGGCAGTCGCTGAAGGCCCCGGGTCTGCAGCCGGTACCACCTGATAGAGGAAGACCTATGTTCGGTTTAGAGGCACTCGATCTCGCCCGAATTCAGTTCGCGTTCACTGTTTCATTTCACATCCTGTTCCCTGCCATCACCATCGGTCTGGCGAGTTTTCTCGCGGTGCTCGAAGGCCTGTGGCTCAAGACTCACGACAACACCTACCGCGATCTTTACCATTTCTGGTCGAAGATTTTTGCCGTGAACTTCGGCATGGGCGTGGTCTCCGGTCTGGTCATGGCGTACGAATTCGGCACCAACTGGAGCCGATTCTCCGACTTCGCCGGCGCGATCACCGGGCCGCTGCTGACTTATGAGGTGCTGACTGCCTTCTTCCTGGAGGCGGGTTTCCTGGGGGTCATGCTGTTTGGCTGGAACCGCGTGGGTCGAGGTTTGCACTTTTTTTCGACCGTTATGGTGGCAGTTGGCACGCTGATTTCAACCTTCTGGATTCTGGCTTCGAACAGTTGGATGCATACGCCGCAAGGTTACGAAATCGTCGATGGCCGCGTTATTCCGGTCGACTGGTTTGCCGTGATCTTCAATCCCTCGTTCCCCTACCGTCTTACTCACATGGCCATTGCCGCGTTCGTGGCCACAGCGTTTTTCGTCGGTGCATCGGCGGCTTGGCACCTGCTGCGCGGTCGCGATAATCCTGCGATTCGGCGGATGTTGTCGATGGCGATGTGGATGGCGCTGATCGTTGCGCCGATTCAGGCCATGGTAGGCGACGCCCATGGTCTGAACACCCTGGAGCACCAGCCTGCGAAAATTGCTGCGATCGAAGGTCACTGGGAAAACGTAGGGGACGAACCCACTCCGCTGATTCTGTTCGGTTGGCCGGACATGAAAGAGGAGAGAACAAAATACGCAGTAGAAATCCCGTATCTGGGAAGCTTGATATTGACGCACAGTCTGGACAAGCAGATCCCGGCATTGAAGTCCTTTCCCCCAGAAGACCGACCCAACTCAACCATCATTTTCTGGTCGTTTCGGATCATGGTTGCGCTTGGCTTGCTGATGATCGCGACCGGTTTGTGGAGTGCCTGGCTACGTTGGCGCGGAAATCTCTACAGCAACCGGCTGTTTCTTACCCTCGTCATGTGCATGGGACCCTCGGGGCTGATCGCGTTGCTGGCGGGGTGGTTTACCACTGAGATCGGGCGTCAGCCCTGGGTGGTTTACGGGCTGATGCGCACGGCCAATGCATCGTCCAATCACAGTGTCGAACAAATGAGCCTGACGCTGGTGCTGTTCGTCGTGGTCTATTTCATGCTGTTCGGAGCAGGCTTCGGCTACATGATGCGTCTGGTTCGCAAAGGTCCGAAAACCCACGAGGGCGCCGATACGACTCACGGCGGGCCAGGTCAGAAACGCACGCCGGCACGCCCTCTCTCCGCTGCGGATGAAAGCAGCACCGATGATCGTAAAGACCGCCTGACTGAGGGGAATTGAGCCATGGGTATCGATCTGCCATTGATCTGGGCCGTGATCATCATCTTCGGCATCATGATGTACGTCATCATGGACGGCTTCGATCTCGGTATCGGGATTCTGTTTCCTTTCATGAAGGACAAGACTGACCGTGACGTGATGATGAATACTGTCGCCCCCGTGTGGGACGGCAACGAAACCTGGTTGGTACTGGGCGGTGCCGGATTGTTCGGGGCGTTCCCGCTGGCGTATTCGGTGGTGCTCGAGGCACTGTATCTGCCGCTGATCTTCATGCTGATCGGGCTGATTTTCCGCGGCGTGGCGTTCGAGTTCCGCTTCAAGGCCACCGATGCCAAGCGCCATCTATGGGACAAGGCGTTCATCGGCGGCTCGCTGGTGGCGACCTTCTTCCAGGGCGTGGCGCTGGGTGCTTACATCGACGGCATTCCGGTGGTCAACCGCGCTTACGCGGGGGGCGGGCTGGACTGGCTGACACCGTTCTCGCTGTTCTGCGGCCTGGCGCTCATCGTGGCGTACGCCTTGCTTGGCTGCACCTGGCTGATCATGAAGACCGAAGGCGACTTGCAGAAGGCCATGCATGATCTGGCGCGGCCACTGGCGCTTGTCACGCTGGTGGTGATGGGCATCGTCAGCCTGTGGACGCCGCTGGCGCATCAGGACATCGCTGACCGCTGGTTCAGCATCCCGAACCTGTTCTGGTTCATGCCGGTGCCTGCATTGGTGCTGGTGACCATGTACGGGCTGTTCAAGGCGGTGGAGCGCAATGCGCATTACACGCCGTTCCTGCTGACGCTGGTGCTGATATTCCTCGGCTACAGCGGTCTGGGTATCAGCCTGTGGCCGAACATCATCCCGCCCGCGATTTCGATCTGGGATGCCGCTTCGCCACCGCAAAGCCAGGGCTTCATTCTGGTCGGCACGCTGTTCATCATCCCGTTCATTCTGGGTTACACCTTCTGGAGCTACTACGTGTTCCGCGGCAAGGTTACCCACGAGGACGGTTACCACTAGTCGCCATCGGTCCCGGCGTGCAGTCGGGGCCTTTTTCGAGAAGAGAGGGTTTAGCGATGTCCGGCAAAGAATCTTTTCACGACGAAGATCCTGCGCAGAAGAAACCGCTCTGGCAGCGTCTCGGCTGGCTAGTGGTCATCTGGGCGGGGAGTGTGTTTGCGCTGTTCATCGTCGCCAGCTTGCTGCGCATGTTCATGACAGCGGCCGGGATGAAGACGCATTGAGTGTTTTTTGAACAAAAAACCCCGCTTCGGCGGGTTTTTGCGTGTACGACTTCCTGATTTCAGCACAGATCCCTGTAGCCGTCCGGCTTGCCGGTGGAAGCGATCGTGAGGACGCCACTGCCGGCAAGCCGAACTGCTACAGGGATGTCGCTTATTTGCGGGCCTTGAGAATCACGAACTTCGGCGTCGCTGCCACTTGCTCCACACCCCGGAACAGCCGCGACAGTTTGGTGTGATAGCCCAAATGCCGGTTCCCTACGATGTACAGCGCGCCGCCCGTCACCAGCGCAGAGCGAGCCTGCTGGAACATCCGCCACGCCAGAAAATCCCCCACCACTTGCTGCTGATGGAAAGGCGGATTGCACAGCACCACGTCAAGTGAATCGGGTTCTTGACCCGCCAGCCCATCACCCGCACGGATTACAGCTTCGCGGTCACCCAGCGCAAGCTGCCAGTTTTCCTGAGCCGATTGCACCGCCATGAACGACTCGTCCACCAGCGTGTACTGCGCATCGGGGTTGGCCAGCGCGCTGGCAATTGCCAACACGCCGTTGCCGCAGCCCAGATCCGCTACCCGCGCCGTCCCCAGGCTCTTCGGCAGATGCGGCAGGAACGCGCGAGTGCCGATGTCCAGGCCGTCGCGGCAGAATACGTTGGCGTGATTGATCAGTTCGATCTTTGGCTCGTCCAGCGTGTAGCGAGTGGGGAAGGGCGATGGCTGCAAGGTTTTGGCTTCAGGGGTACAGAACAACAGGCGTGCTTTTTTGACCGCCAACGAAGCCTGAATCGGGCCGATGTACTCTTCCAGGAGTTCGCCCGCCGAACGTGGCAGGTGTTTGATCATGCCGGCTGCAACGACTTTCGCGCCGGGTGCCAGTTGCCCTTGCAGGCGAATCAGTTGCTCTTCCAAGAGTGCCAGGGTTTTCGGCACGCGGATCAGCACCCAGTCGAACGGCCCGGCCGGCGCTTCGCTGGCGGGGATCACCGGCACGGCATCGTAGGCCTGGCCATTGCGCGCCAGATTCTTCTCCAGCCCCTGCACCGCCAGAAACGAATCGGTGCTGCTGGTGACCGCGGCATGGGGCGCGAGGCTGGCTGCCAGTGCGCCGAAGCTGTCATTGAGAACAAGCACCCGGGTCTGCAGCGTCAGGCCGTGTTCGGCGACGTGATTGAGCAGGTACTCGTCGGCGGCATCGAATGCCTGCAGCGGTTCATCCGACTGCTCCGGCTGGCGAATCAGGTCGAGCTCGGCGAAAGGCGTGGTCAGCAGGGGCATGTGCAGGGTATTTCCATTCGTTGGCGACGCGTTCAGGCGCTCGGCGGATGTCATGTAAGCGCCGTTGCAACCGGACTCACGAAACCAGCGATTTTACGTGTTTTTCGGTGTTTCGCACCTGAGCTTTTTGCCCCGGTATCTTTACACCTGGAATACCCCGTTGAGTGCCGCTCTCACTACTGCGGATGTCTTGTTGGTCACGCCCATCTTGCGAATCGCGCTGCTGATGTGGAAGTTCACGGTGCGTAACTTCAAATCCAGAATCATCGCCACTTCAGCGGCGGTTTTGCCCTCTGCGGACCATTTGAGCACTTCCACTTCACGAATCGTCAGTTCCCTGGTTGCGAGGGGAAAGCCGTCTGTGACCTCTGGCAGGTTGAGTGTCTGATGTTCCATGACCAGCCTCCGTGCTTGATTTCAATCAACTGTCGTTTTGATTGAAGTCTAGGAACAAAACGCGTTTTGCGGTTTGCCGGCGGCCAGGCGCAAGCTACGAGAAGAGCGTATGGCCGAGAGCCGGTTTCGTGAAAAAGTGGTTGTATTCAGGGTTTTAAAAAGCTGGCGGCCTTTGTCCTGTGCCCAATCGCGATAAGCCCAATCGCGAAATGCTCTAAAAACGACCAGATTTCTTGACCTTCCCTTGAGAGATACCACTACAAACCCACGGTGTTTATTGCGGCACTTTTGCGGGAGACTTAGCCCTCGATCAAGCGACAGGAGCCAGGAGCGCCCCATGACTGCCAGTGCAGAGAAGTTTACCCGGCAAACGCTGCTGGACGTTACTCCCCTTACCCCAAGCCTGTTCACGTTGCGCACTACCCGCGATCCGGGTTTCCGTTTTACGGCAGGGCAGTTTGCGCGGCTGGGCGTCACCAAGGCGGATGGCAGCACGGTCTGGCGGGCCTATTCGGTGGTGTCTTCGCCCTTCGACGAGTTTCTCGAATTCTTCTCCATCGTGGTGCCGGGAGGGGAGTTCACCAGCGAGCTGAGCCGCTTGCGCGAGGGCGACACGTTGATGGTGGAAAAGCAGGCGGTGGGTTATCTGACGCTGGACCGCTTCACCGATGGCCGCGATCTGTGGATGTTATCCACAGGCACAGGCGTGGCCCCGTTTCTGTCGATTCTGCAGGACTTCGAGGTGTGGGAGAAATTCGAGCGGATCATCCTGGTGTACAGCGTTCGTGAAGCGCAGGAACTGGCCTATCAGGAACTGATCGCCGACCTGACCCAGCGTGAGTACCTGGCCGAATACGCGCACAAGTTTCAGTTCATTGCTACCGTCACCCGTGAGGAACATCCGGGCGCGCTGCACGGCCGGATCACCACGCTGATCGAAAACGGTGCTCTGGAAAAGGCTGCAGGTGTGGAACTGACGCCGGAGGATTCGCGGGTGATGATCTGCGGCAATCCACAGATGATCGACGACACCCGAGCACTGCTCAAAACCCGCGACATGCGCCTGGCCCTGACCCGCAAACCGGGGCAGGTGGCGGTGGAGAATTATTGGTAGGACGGAAACTGCCATGCCGGCAAATCATCACCTGTGGGAGGGCGCTTGCTCGCGATTGCGGTGTGTCTGCCAATGTCATTTCAATGACCCGGCGCATTCGCGCGCAAGCTTCCTCCCACTGGGGCTGCGTCAGCACTTCACAAGCGGTGCCGACAGCCAAGCTGCCGCTCAGACCAAACGATCCGGATTCACCTGGATTGGCGCAGCAGGCTTGCTGTTCTGCTCTTTCAACAGGTCGCGGATTTCGGTCAGCAGGGTTTCCTGCGGGGTTGGAACCGGTGGGACGGTCGGGGCCTTGGCCTCTTCGCGCTTCAGGCGGTTGATCGCCTTGACGCCCATGAAGATCGCGAATGCCACGATGATGAAGTCGATCACGGTCTGAATGAACTTGCCGTACGCCAGTACCACCGCCGGTGCCGTTCCCTCTGCGCCTCTGAGGGTGATTGCCAGATCACTGAAGTCCACGCCGCCAATCAGCAGCCCCAGGGGCGGCATGATTACATCGCCGACGAACGACGAAACGATCTTGCCGAATGCCGCGCCAATGATGATACCGACGGCCATGTCGACCACGTTCCCTTTGACGGCAAAGGCTTTGAACTCGCTTAGTACGCTCATGGTGTATTCCTTTGTTACAGATGAGGGTGGTGGATGCAGTGTATGTCAGCTACACGCATCTCGCGTAATCCATGCAATCGACCGGCTCAGGGCGGGTTAGTTTTATCGAATCACGCAAAAGGGTGGTCCTGCTTGCCCGCACACGCAGGCGTTTGAGCCATGGGGTATGATTCCCCCTTTTTTGCGGCGGGGGGTTTCATGGCCAAGGCCAAACGCATGTATGGCTGCACCGAGTGCGGCGCGACCTTTCCCAAATGGGCCGGGCAATGCGGCGAATGCGGCGCCTGGAACACCCTGGTAGAGACGGTCATCGAAAGCGGCGGAGCGGCGGCCCCCAGCGGTCGTGCGGGCTGGACCGGCCAGCAGGCGCAGATCAAGACCCTGGCCGAAGTCAGCGTCGAAGAGATCCCGCGCTTCTCCACCAACAGTGCGGAACTTGACCGCGTGCTTGGCGGCGGCCTTGTCGACGGCTCAGTGGTGCTGATCGGTGGCGACCCCGGCATCGGCAAATCGACCATTCTTTTGCAGACCCTCTGCGCCATCGCTGAACGCATGCCGGCGCTGTACGTCACCGGCGAAGAATCCCAACAGCAAGTGGCAATGCGCGCCCGTCGCCTGGGGTTGCCGCAGGACAAACTGCGGGTGATGACCGAGACCTGCATCGAAAGCATCATCGCCACCGCGCGGGTCGAGCAGCCGAAAGTCATGGTGATCGACTCGATCCAGACGATTTTCACCGAACAACTGCAATCGGCGCCGGGCGGCGTATCGCAGGTTCGTGAGAGCGCTGCGTTGCTGGTGCGGTACGCCAAGCAGAGCGGCACGGCGATCTTCCTGGTCGGCCACGTGACCAAGGAAGGCGCTTTGGCCGGCCCGCGCGTGCTCGAACACATGGTCGACACCGTGTTGTACTTCGAGGGGGAGTCGGACGGTCGTCTGCGTTTGTTGCGGGCGGTGAAAAACCGTTTCGGCGCGGTCAACGAACTAGGGGTGTTCGGCATGACCGACAAGGGCCTGAAAGAAGTCTCCAACCCTTCTGCGATTTTTCTGACCCGCGCACAGGAAGCTGTCGCGGGCAGCGTGGTCATGGCAACGTGGGAAGGCACCCGGCCCATGCTGGTCGAGGTTCAGGCGCTGGTGGATGACAGTCATCTGTCCAACCCGCGCCGCGTTACGCTGGGTCTGGATCAGAACCGTCTGGCAATGCTGCTGGCGGTACTGCATAGGCACGGCGGCATTCCGACCCATGATCAGGACGTGTTCCTCAACGTGGTCGGCGGGGTGAAGGTGCTGGAGACCGCGTCAGACCTGGCGCTGATGGCCGCCGTGATGTCCAGCCTGCGCAACCGGGCATTGCCGGGTGATCTGTTGGTGTTCGGGGAAGTGGGCCTGTCAGGCGAAGTGCGTCCGGTGCCCAGCGGTCAGGAACGCTTGAAAGAAGCGGCCAAGCACGGCTTCAAACGCGCGATCGTGCCAAAGGGCAACGCGCCGAAGGAATCTCCGCCTGGCCTGACCGTGATTGCCGTGACCCGGCTCGATCAGGCGCTGGATGCGTTGTTTGAGGAGTAACCTCCGATTGCCTGCCCAAATTAGCTGAGCGGCAGCTCCTACAGGGATTGGGTTCTGCCGAGAATTTGAATCAGGTCATCTCAAACCTCAATCAACGCCGCCAACTCCCGCTCCAGCTCGTCGTGATCCGCCAGATTGAGTTCGATCAATCGCCGCAAGTGGGTCACTGAGTCCAGCCCGATGTGTTCACAGACGAACCCCAGATGGTTGTGATCGTCGTGGGTCAGGCGTACTTCCATCTGCACATCGATATCGACGTTCAGATGAATATCGACGATGAACGGCTCGGCGGGATTACCGAGCCACGGTGATGGGCGCTCAATCAGCAGACCTTTTAGCGACAGGTCGATGAGGTGAACCGCCCAACTCTTGTCGCCCTGAGTCAACTCGGTCTTGGCGTCGAACGAAATGCGTTTAAAGCGTCTGCGGTCTTCGTGGGAATCTGTCATGTGTCGACTTCTCCTTGGCTGCTTTGACTATAGGTGAAATCCCGCGCTAGACCATTGTGGGGGGTGGCCTTTCGCTTCAGCAGCGCTAAACTCTGGAGGCTGCTCACACAAGTCCACTCAGCTGGAAATAAAAAAATGAAAAACAATAATAGTCTGCTGCGCCATGTGCCCTGGCTGATGGTTGCGATTCTTGGGGCCTGGGCCCTGGGAGTGGTTGCATTGCGTCGGGGAGAGGCAATCAACGCACTCTGGATCGTGGTCGCTGCGGTTGCCATTTATCTGGTCGCTTACCGTTACTACAGCTTGTTCATCGCGTCGCGCGTCATGCAACTGGACCCCAACCGGGCCACGCCTGCGGTGCTCAACAATGATGGTCTGGACTACGTTCCGACCAACAAACACATCCTTTTCGGTCACCACTTTGCTGCCATCGCTGGCGCTGGCCCGCTGGTCGGCCCGGTGCTCGCCGCGCAAATGGGTTATCTGCCCGGCACGCTCTGGCTGATCGCCGGCGTAGTACTGGCCGGTGCGGTGCAGGACTTCATGATCCTGTTCCTTTCCACCCGCCGTAACGGCCGCTCGCTGGGCGATATGGTTCGCGAAGAAATGGGCCGTGTTCCCGGCACTATCGCCTTGTTCGGCTGCTTCCTGATCATGATCATCATCCTCGCGGTGTTGGCGCTGATCGTGGTCAAGGCCCTGGCCGAAAGCCCTTGGGGCATGTTCACGGTCATGGCGACCATCCCGATCGCGATGTTCATGGGCATCTACATGCGCTACATCCGCCCGGGCCGCATTGGCGAGATCTCGGTGGTGGGCGTAGTGCTGTTGCTGCTGTCGATCTGGATCGGCGGTCAGGTCGCTGCCAGCCCTGAGTGGGCGCCGATGTTTACCTTCACTGGCATACAGATCACCTGGATGCTGGTGGGTTATGGTTTTGTCGCCGCCATGCTGCCGGTGTGGCTGGTGCTGGCGCCTCGGGATTACCTGTCGACCTTCCTGAAAATCGGCACCATCGTCGCGTTGGCAATCGGCATCCTGATTCTGGCGCCTGAGCTGAAAATGCCAGCCCTGACCCAGTTCACCGACGGCACCGGCCCGGTCTGGAAAGGCACCCTGTTCCCGTTTCTGTTCATCACCATCGCCTGTGGCGCTGTTTCCGGCTTCCATGCGCTGATCTCGTCGGGCACCACGCCGAAACTGCTGGATAACGAAGTCAACGCGCGTTACATCGGTTACGGCGGCATGCTGATGGAATCGTTCGTGGCGATCATGGCCATGGTCGCGGCTTCGGTCATCGAGCCAGGCGTGTACTTCGCCATGAACAGCCCTGCGGCCATCGTTGGCTCTGACGTCAATGCGGTCGCGCAAATGGTCAGCAGTTGGGGCTTCATCATTACCCCGGACCAACTGATCGCAACCGCGAAAGACATCGGCGAGAACACCGTACTCGCCCGTGCCGGCGGTGCGCCAACGTTGGCGGTGGGTATCGCGCAGATCCTGCATCAGGCGTTCCCGGGCCAGAACACCATGGCGTTCTGGTACCACTTCGCGATCCTGTTCGAAGCGCTGTTTATCCTGACTGCAGTTGACGCCGGTACCCGTGCCGGTCGCTTCATGCTGCAAGACTTGCTCGGCAGCTTCGTGCCATCGCTGAAACGCACTGAATCCTGGACCGCCAATGCCATTGGCACCGGTGGCTGCGTGGCGCTGTGGGGTTATCTGCTGTATCAGGGCGTGATCGATCCGCTGGGTGGCATCAACACCTTGTGGCCGCTGTTCGGTATCTCCAACCAGATGCTGGCCGGTATTGCCCTGATGTTGGCCACTGTCGTACTGATCAAAATGAAGCGTCAGCAGTATGTGTGGGTCACAATCCTGCCGGCCTCATGGCTGCTCATCTGCACCGTGACTGCAGGCTTCATCAAACTGTTCGACCCGAGCCCTGCGGTAGGCTTCCTGGCGCTGGCGAAGAAGTACAGTACGGCGGCAGATGCCGGTCAGGTGCTGGCGCCGGCCAAATCCATGGACCAGATGCAACACGTGATCTTCAACGCATACACCAACGCGGCGCTGACCACGCTGTTCCTGTTTGTGGTGCTGAGCATCCTGTTCTATGCAATCAAGGTAGGACGGGCCGCCTGGACCAAGAAAGAGCGTACCGACAAGGAAGCGCCATTCCAGGCCTTCCCGAAAACCAACTGAGTGCGCTGTGAGGCGAGGAGCTGCATATGTTCAATGACCTGAGTCGTTTGGGTAAGTATCTGGGCCAGGCTGCGCGCCTCATGGTGGGCATGCCGGACTACGATAACTACGTCGAACATATGCAGAACAAACACCCGGACAAACCGGTCATGTCGTACGAGGCGTTCTTTCGCGAGCGCCAGGACGCGCTTTACGGTGGCAAGGGTGGGCCCAAGTGCTGTTGATGGCTTGAGTCTGATTAAGCGTGTTTGAAGAGCGCGCCACGCCTGTCGTGGCGCGTTTTCATTTGAAGACTTTCATTGTCTGGGCCGCCCTCTCGCGAATGAGTTCGCTTTCACAGGGTGACGCGGCGTAGACATCAGAAGATGCAGGAGAACGCATGACCGCTTCGCAACCTATTCCCGTCACCGTCCTGAGTGGTTTCCTCGGCGCGGGCAAGACCACGTTGCTGCGTCACCTGCTCAAGGAAGAGCACGGCCTGAAAATCGCCGTGATCGAAAACGAATTCAGTGATGCCGGGGTCGACACGCAATTGCTGGGCGATGAGCCCGTGCAAGTGATGACGCTGTCCAACGGCTGCGTGTGCTGCACCATCCACACCGACCTGACCAAGGCGCTGTTCCTGCTGCTCGGGCGTCTGGACAGTGGCGAGATCGCCTTCGACCGTCTGGTGATCGAGTGCACCGGCCTGGCCGATCCGGCTCCCGTGGCACAGACCTTTTTCATCGACGAGGAACTGCGCGAGCGCTACATCCTCGACGGCATCATCACCCTGGTCGACGCCGCGCACGCCGACACCCATCTCGAACAGACCATCGCCCAGGCCCAGATCGGTTTCGCCGACCGCCTGCTGGTGAGCAAGACCGATCTGGTAGACGAGGCCACTTTCAAGGCCCTGAGCGAGCGGCTTGCACGTATCAACCGCCGTGCGCCGATCCGGGTGGTCGAGCACGGCAGGATCGACCTGGCTGAGTTGCTGGATGTGCGTGGCTTCAACCTGAATGCCGACATCGGCGGCATGGTCCTTCGGCCGGCGGCACCTGCGGGACGTTCCATCGACCGCATCAGCAGCCTGGTCCTGCGCAGCGACAAGGCGCTGGATATCGACAAGCTCAGCGAGTTCATGAACGAGTTGCTCGAAGACCACGGCAAACAGCTGCTGCGCTACAAGGGCGTGCTGAACATCGCCGGTGAAGAGCGCAAGCTGGTGTTCCAGGGCGTGTTGAAGCTCTACGGCTTCGATTTCGATGTCGAGTGGGGCGCGGATGAGAAACGCGAGAGCGTGATCGTGTTCATCGCCGATGACTTGCCCGAGGAGAAGATCCGGGAAGGTTTTGCCAGAGTGGCGGCGGAGTAATCCGCCCAGACACAAAAAAGCCCGGCACAAGAGCCGGGCTTTTCATTTCAAGCGACTGCTATCAAGCGCCGTAAACCGGCATTTTGGCGCAGATGACTTTGACTTTCTCACGAACGGCGTCGATCACCGCTTCGTTGTTCAGGTCAGCCAGGATGTCGCAGATCCAGCCAGCCAGTTCCTTGCACTCTGCTTCCTTGAAGCCGCGAGTGGTCACGGCCGGAGTACCGAAGCGCAGGCCGGAGGTGACGAACGGGGAGCGTGGGTCGTTTGGCACGGAGTTCTTGTTCACGGTGATGAACGCCTTGCCCAGAGCGGCGTCGGCGTCTTTACCGGAAATGTCCTGCTTGATCAGCGAGAGCAGGAACAGGTGGTTCTCGGTACCGCCGGAAACCACGTCGAAACCGCGCTCGATGAACACGCCGGCCATGGCCTTGGCGTTTTTCACCACTTGCTGCTGGTAAGTCTTGAACTCAGGCTGCAGTGCTTCCTTGAAGCAGATCGCCTTGGCCGCGATGACGTGCTCCAGAGGACCGCCCTGGCCGCCCGGGAATACGGCGGAGTTCAGTTTCTTCTCGATCTCGGCGTTGGCTTTGGCCAGGATCAGGCCGCCACGTGGACCGCGCAGGGTCTTGTGCGTGGTGGTGGTCACGACGTCAGCGAACGGAACCGGGTTCGGGTAGACACCCGCAGCAACCAGACCGGCCACGTGAGCCATGTCGACGAACAGGTAGGCACCGACCTTGTCAGCGATGGCGCGGAAGCGAGGGAAGTCCAGGATCTGCGAGTAGGCAGAGAAGCCGGCCACGATCATTTTTGGCTTGTGCTCGACTGCCAGGCGCTCGACTTCGTCGTAGTCGATCAGGCCGTTGCCGTCGATGCCGTATTGAACGGCGTTGTACAGCTTGCCGGAGGAGGAAACGCTGGCGCCGTGGGTCAGGTGACCGCCGTGGGCCAGGCTCATGCCCAGAATGGTATCGCCAGCATTCAGCAAAGCCAGGTAAACGGCGCTGTTGGCTTGCGAGCCAGCATGCGGCTGGACGTTGGCGTAGTCGGCACCGAACAGCTCTTTGGCGCGGTCGATGGCCAGTTGCTCGACGATGTCGACGTATTCGCAGCCGCCGTAGTAACGCTTGCCTGGGTAGCCTTCAGCGTATTTGTTGGTCAGTACCGAGCCTTGGGCTTCCATGACAGCGGGGCTGGTGTAGTTTTCCGAGGCGATCAGCTCGATGTGCTCTTCCTGGCGCTTGGCTTCTTGCTCCATAGCGGCATACAGGTCGGAGTCGTACTTGGCGATAGTCAAATTACGGCTGAACATGGCGGTCCTCGGGGATCAGGCGATAGAAAAGGGGGGCATTCTACCCCATCGCGTTTTATCTGGCATATGAAAGCCGGTCATGTCGTGGACAAGCGGTTTTCATGCGGCTGAACGGCTGACACCTGACCCTGTAGCGGTCCGGCTTGCCGGCGGTGACGTCCTCAGGATCGCTGCCGCCGGCAAGCCGGACTGCTACGGTGGATATCGCGTCAGATCAATCCAGCATGAACAACGCGTCGTTGCTGAACTGCGCCTCGAATCGCTGTGCCGGCATCGGGCGCCCGAACAGGTAACCCTGCACTTCATCGCAACCGTGTTCGCGCAGGAACTCCAGCTGCTCGTGGGTTTCCACGCCCTCGGCAATCACTGCCAGGTTCAGGCTGTGGGCCATCGCGATGATGGCTCGGGCGATCTGCGCGTCCTGCTCCCCGGAAGGCAGGCCGTCAACGAAGGTGCGGTCGATCTTCAGCACGTCGATGGGGAACTGCTTGAGGTAGTTCAGCGACGAGTATCCGGTGCCGAAGTCATCCACCGCGATACTCAGGCCCAGCCGCTTGAGGCCATCGAGGATCTGCATCGCCTCGCTGACTTCGCGCATCAGGATACTTTCGGTCAGCTCCAGCTCCAGACAGGCCGGAGGCAGTCCGGTCTCCTGAAGGATATTGGCGATGCGCATGCCCAATTGGCCGTCGGAGAACTGCCGCGCGGAAATGTTGACCGAGACCTTCGGCACGCGAACCTTGGCCTTGTGCCACTCGCGTAACTGGCGACAGGCTTCCTTGAGCACCCATTCGCCGACTTCCACCACCAGACCCAACTCCTCGAGCACCGGAATGAAATCCCCCGGTGGCACCAGGCCGCGACGTGGATGACGCCAGCGCAGCAGTGCTTCGGTGCCGGTCAGACGCTTGCCGTCGCCGCTGAACTGCGGTTGGTAATACAGCGTGAACTCTTCCTGCTCCAGGGCATGGCGCAGGTCGCTCTCCAGTTCCAGTCGCTCAAGGGCACTGGCGTTCATGTCGGCCTGATAGAACTGGAAGTTGTTCTTGCCACGCTCCTTGGCGTGATACATCGCCGTGTCGGCGTTCTTCATCAGTTGGCTCAGCTCGTTGCCGTCCTGGGGGCTCAGCGCGATACCGATACTGGCGGTGACGAAGAATTCGCGGCCTTCGAGCACGAAAGGTTTCACCAGGCTCGCCAGAATCTGCTCGGCCACATGAATCGCTCGGGTCAGTGCGGCCTGTTGCGTGGCGCCGGGCTGCAACAGCAGGGTGAATTCGTCGCCGCCCATGCGCGCCACGGTATCGTCGTCGGCCACACACTCCAGCAGGCGTGCCGCCATGTCCTTGAGCATGCGGTCGCCCGCGGCGTGGCCCAGGGAGTCGTTGATCGGCTTGAAGCGGTCCAGGTCGAGGAACATCAGCACCACCCAGGCGTGCTGGCGTTCTGCATGTTGCAGCGCGGTATGCAAACGGTCCTGGAACAGCGTGCGGTTGGGCAGGTGGGTCAGGGCGTCGTAATAGGCGAGGCGGTGAATCCGCTGCTCGCTGGCTTTACGCTCGCTGATGTCGCTGAAGAAACACACATAACTGGCCAGATCGCCTTCGTCGTCGAACACCGCCGTGATGCCGACCCACGCCGGATAATGTTCGCCATCGCGCCGCTTGAGCCACAGCTCGCCCTCCCAACTGCCGCGCTGATGCAGCTGCTTGAGGATGTACCCCATGTGCGCTTCTTGCTGGTCCTCGACCGTCAACATCATCGGCAACTGGTCGAGCACCTGAGGCACTTCATAACCGCTGACCCGACTGAACGCATCGTTGGCCTGAACGATATACCCGGCAGGGTCTGTGATCAGAATCGCCGAGGTCGAGTGCTCGAATACCGTCGCCGCCATGCGCAGGTCTTTTTCCGCGCGGCGCTGCTGACTGATATCCCGCCCCACGCCGAGGATGCCCTCGAACTTACCGGAATCGTCCCACACCAATACCAGACGCAGTTCCACCGGGATCTTGCGGCCATCGGCGCGCAGGCAGTCGAACAGGAACAGCTGCGTCGTCACTTCATTGCGCAACGCTTCGAGGGCGTCGGGCTTGCCCCGGGCCTTGCTGACACGATGCAGCAAGGCATCCAAAGTCGACAACTGCTGCGGGTTGGCGATGATCGAGTTCCAGCCGTTCTGCAGAATCCACTCGGCGCTGTAACCCAGTACCGCATTTACCGAAGGACTGACGTAGTTGGGTGCCAGCTTCTGGTCGGTGGAAAAGATCACATCGCTGATGCTTTCGGCCAGCATGCGGTAGCGCTGTTCGCTGTCACGCAGAGACTGGCTGGCCTCGACCTGCTCGGTAATGTCCTTGGCCACACCGATGATGCGTGTGACGCGGCCATTCTGGTCCGGGGCCAGGGCTTGCTCGCGAATATCGAAACGACGCCATTGCCCGAGTCGATCACGGAAGCGCAACTGGCATTCGGTCAACTCGCTGCGGCCTTCCTGAGCGCGGGTCAGGCGCAGTTCCTCGTAGCGGTCGGTATCGTCCGGGTGCAGCAGAATCTCCCAGAAGTACTCGCCCATCTGCTGCAAGTCTTCCTTGCTGTAGCCGAGTGTCTGGCCCAGATGATGGTTGCTGTAGATCATGCGTCGGCTGTCGACGTCCTGGACGTACAGATGGTCTGGGACCGTGCGTACCACGTCCGACCAGAAGCTTTCCCGCTCCAGCAGCGCCAGTTCGGTCTGCTTGCGGTTGGTGATGTCGTTGATGTTGAGGATGACGGCGTTGAATTCTTCGGGCTGCGCGGGCAGGCGCACCACCAGCCACAGATGCTGATCGTGACCTCCGGCGTCGGGCAGCAGGATTTCCAGTTCCAGCTGACTCTGGCTGTCGAGTACCGCCTTGATCAGTTGCACGCCAATGCCTTGGCGCGCGCGCGGGCAGCCCTCGATCAACTGCTGCCAGACACCCTCGGCAGACTCGGTGCGCAGCAGGCTCGCCGCAACCTGATTGACCTCGGTGATACGCAGTTGGTGCAGCAAACCCTTGAGGTGATCCGGATGCTCGATCAGGCGCTTTTCCAGTTCTTCGCTGCTGTGCAATTGCAGTTGTTTCAGGTACTCGGGCAGCCCGGACAGATCGAGCACGCACAACGCGACCCCGGTGCCTTCGAAGATATCCTTGTAGCGGCGTCGGCTTTCATGCAGTTGTCGCTGGCGACGGCGCAAGCTGCGCAACGCCAGCAACGGCACGATGGAGCAGAGCAGGGCGATCAGGCATTTGACGACCAGCGGCGCGATCAGGGCCTGACGGGTTTTCTCGGGATCGAACAGCCCACGCAGTTGCCAGTCACTGTTGGTCAAGGGTTCGAGCAACACGGTCTGCAGACTCTTGTCGGTCGAAGCCGTGTTGGCGGCGTCGCCCCGATAGATCAGCCGCTGTGTCGCACGGTCTTCCAGCTGCCAGGGGGCCTGAAAATCCTGATCGCTCTGGCGGGTCAGGGATTTCAACGCCTCAGGGTTCATGCGCAGGGCCCAGTAGCGCTCAGTCTCGTTTCCTGGCTGGCGCACGAACAGGTAAAACAGCGAGCCATCGTCGGCATCGGCGTAATAGTAGGTACGGCCCTTGACCCTATCGCGCTGGCGAGTCAAAAAGTCGGCGTCCGGGGTGCCCTCGACGGTGTCGGCGATGACATTGGCATCACTGTCCAGCCAGGCAACGCTTCGCAGATCGGGCATCGACTGGCGCAGGCGATCCACCGTCGCGGCGTGTTGCCCGGTGCTCTGCGGCTTGCCCTTGGCATCGTCCAGCATGTTCAGCGCGACCTGGGCGTTCAAGGCCATGTTCAGGCTGAGTCGGTCTGCCAGCTGGATGCTGTAATCGACGCTGCGTTGATGCTGACGGTCCTGTGTCTGCTGAAACTGCTCGACCAATTGCCACAACAAAAGCACGAGCATGAGCAGCACCAGCACTGCCAGCGCGCCTTTGAGCGAGCCTCGAAAAGGCGCGGCCGTGGCGCTTTTAGTAGAGCGCACGGAGGAAATGGGAGTAGGTGTGGACAAACTGTGATCCTGACTGCTGGACTGAATCAGCGTGTGCGAAATGCACTATAAGCTCGACGCCCAAAGGGCGGCTAGCATGCCCTGACTTGTGGCTAAGTGCCAGCCCCATTGGGCTGCACGGTTTGCCCTGTCGACTGCATTCGGGTAGCTTTGCGCCACGCGCGACGTGCCCGATTTCTGCAAGCCTTGCGCAACGCTTGCAAACATTGCTCCAGCTTTATTACCGGTACTCGGAAGTTTTGTCGTCGCTATTGTGATCACGCCTCGATCAATTCAAGGCCCGCAAGTGCGAGACGGCAAGTTGCGAAGATAAATAAATGCTGTTTTTGCGACGGAGCACCGGGTTTGTACGCAAATCTCGCGCCTTTATTCACCGTCATAACCAGGTTTTCATTCCATGGCTCAATACGTCTTCACCATGCATCGGCTGAGCAAAGTTGTTCCGCCGAAGCGGGAAATCCTGAAAAACATCTCCCTGTCGTTCTTCCCGGGCGCCAAGATCGGTGTGCTCGGTCTCAACGGTTCGGGTAAATCCACGCTGCTTAAAATCATGGCCGGTGTCGACACCGAGTTCGATGGTGAAGCGCGCCCGATGCCCGAACTGAACATCGGCTACTTGCCGCAGGAACCTCAGCTGGACCCGACCAAGACCGTTCGTGAAGTGGTCGAAGAAGCGGTCAGCGTGATCAAGGACGCTCAGGCGCGCCTGGACGAGGTTTACGCTGCTTACGCAGAGCCCGATGCCGACTTCGACAAGCTGGCCGCTGAACAGGCCAAACTGGAAGCCATCCTGCAGGCCAGCGACGGCCACAATCTGGAGCGTCAACTGGAAGTCGCTGCCGACGCGCTGCGTCTGCCGGCCTGGGACGCTAAGGTCGAACACCTGTCCGGTGGTGAGAAGCGTCGTGTGGCCCTGTGCCGCCTGCTGCTGTCCGCACCCGACATGCTGCTGCTCGACGAGCCTACCAACCACCTGGACGCCGATTCCGTCGCCTGGCTGGAGCACTTCCTGCACGACTTCCCGGGTACCGTGGTTGCAATCACGCACGACCGCTACTTCCTGGACAACGTCGCTGGCTGGATTCTGGAACTCGACCGCGGCGCCGGTATCCCGTACGAGGGCAACTACTCTGGCTGGCTGGAAGCCAAGTCCGATCGTCTGGCTCAGGAATCCAAGCAGCAGTCGGCCCATGAAAAGGCCATGAAGGAAGAACTGGAGTGGGTGCGCAAAGGCGCCAAGGCTCGTCAGTCCAAATCCAAGGCCCGCTTGCAACGCTTCGAAGAAATGCAGTCGCAGGAATTCCAGAAGCGCAGCGAGACCAACGAGATCTACATCCCGGCCGGTCCGCGTCTGGGCGACAAGGTCATCGAATTCAAGAATGTGAGCAAAGGCTACGGCGATCGCGTATTGATCGACAACCTGTCGTTCGCCATGCCCAAAGGCGCCATCGTTGGCGTGATCGGCGGTAACGGCGCCGGTAAGTCGACACTCTTCCGCATGCTGATGGGCAAGGAACAACCGGATTCGGGCTCCATCGAAATCGGTGAAACCGTGCAACTGGCGTGCGTCGATCAGAGCCGTGATGACCTTGACGGCAGCAAGACTGTGTTTGCACAGATTTCCGACGGTTCCGATCAGATCAAGATCGGCAACTACGAAATTCCGTCGCGCACCTATGTCGGCCGCTTCAACTTCAAGGGCGGCGATCAGCAGAAGTTCGTCAAGGACCTGTCCGGTGGTGAGCGCGGTC
>Ga0308159_1000455_pt1 | contig 95166 bp, 90 predicted proteins | sample PhyCR1_FD_201040 | JGI IMG/M metagenome (GOLD analysis project Ga0308159, IMG submission 201040) | Phyllosphere microbial communities from UC Gill Tract Community Farm, Albany, California, United States - DLSLC.R1 | ecosystem: Host-associated > Plants > Phyllosphere > Unclassified | place: USA...
CCGAACAGAGTAGTTAAGCCCGCCTGCGCAGATGGTACTGCAGTCATGTGGGAGAGTATGTCGTCGCCTTTCTTTGAAGAATCCTCATCATTCAGTTGATGGGGATTTTTTTTGTTTATAGGGGTTTTGAATGCCTTATAACCTGGAGCCCTGCCTGCCCAAGGCCGCGTTAGTGATGGGAGCGGCATCCTTTTGCGGGGAACGGCAACTTCTCTTTCATCCAGGAGCCCTCCCGCAAAAGATACAGCGGACAGCACGGCCCGGAGGGAAACGCCATAATTGCTGAAGTTTTAAATGCTTTTAAGTCACTATTGGAGTTTTAAATAATGTAAAATCTTAATAAAATTTCTATTTTTGAGTGTTTTAATGTAGAAAAATAGCTAAGGATTAATCTATTTTAATCTAAATAGTCTTTTTGCGTAATAATCTTTTAGTTTTTAACATATAAAATGTTTAATATTGCGTTTTTCATACTTACCTTTTTTATTTAATGCCTCTTTATCGAAAATATGCAGATCATACTTTAGTAAATCTTCTCAAGCAAGATGATCAATTAGCGTATACCGAAATTTTTGAAAGGTATTCGAGAATTCTAGTTAATCATGCTTATAAGATGCTTGGAAATAGAGATGAAGCTAATGATGTTGTTCAAGAAGTATTTTTATCTATTTGGAACAAGCGTTCTGAATTGGTTATTACAGGGGCTTTGTCTTCTTATCTTTATAAAGCTACAAAAAACAGAATATTGAATCATATTGCACATAAAAAAGTGGTTTCGCGCTACGCTGATTCTGTTTCAGACTTTATTGAAAATGATTATATTTTGGCAGATTCTGATCTTAGAGAAAAAGAATTAGAATTGATTATTGCTAAAGAAATTGCATTACTTCCTGAAAAAATGCGCGAAGTTTTTCTTTTGAGAAAAGTAGAAGAACTTTCTTATGATGAAATCGCACTTCAATTAAATATTACCGATAAAACAGCAAAACAACAAGTATATAATTCGTTAAAAATTCTTCGTGAAAAACTAAAATATTTTCTAAATGTTTTTATCTGGTAAATTTTATGGTTGTTTTTGTTAATTTTTAAAATATAATTTACTTATAACATCCTCATTGACAAAGAAAAGCTAAGGTTTCTTGAAGTTTATTAATGATAAATTAATATTTTTTTAATTTTTTTTGCTTTTCATCTATGACGAAACTCATTTCTAACTGTCTTAATTAAAACGGGACAAAAATTTCGTGTTGTAATTATGAATGAATCTCAATTTCTGGTATTGCTTAAGAAACATCAAAACGGTACTTTATCTGATGAAGATAGAGATATTCTGGATGCTTGGTACTTAAACAAAGTTTCTAAAAGCGAAATACATCTTAATGAATATGAGATGGAAGAAAGTTATGAATATTTGAAATCTAAATTACCATTACAGCGAGAAGCTAAAGTGGTTAGTTTATGGCCTCGTGTCGCGGTAGCAGCAACTGTGGCATTATTATTAGGAAGTGGAATTTTTTATTTTTCAGATAATAAAAAACAAGCTGTTCAGGTTGTAGAAAAGCCTAAGGAAATTGCTCCTGGAGGTAATAAAGGAATTTTAACTCTTTCTAATGGAAAACAGATTGTACTTTCGGGTATAACTTCAAAAGATATTATTGCGAAGGAAGGAGAGCAGGATGAAGTTACTATTAAAATGGATGAAAATGGTGTTATTACTTATGTAATTAATCCAAATGCTGATTCTTCAGAAAATAATGCTAACGCTTTTAATACGCTTTCAACACCGACGGGCGGACAATATAATATTGTTCTAGCAGACGGTACGAAAGTATTCTTAAATGCTGTCTCTTCTATCAAATATCCTACTCAGTTTAATGGTGATCAAAGAATTGTTGAGTTAGAAGGAGAAGCTTATTTTGAAGTTGCTAAAAATAAAGAAAAACCTTTTTTAGTAAAATCGGATAATCAGACTATTGAAGTTTTGGGAACTCACTTTAATGTACATGCATATAATAATGAACCCGTTGTGAAAACTACATTGTTGGAAGGAAGTGTAGCTGTTTCTTCAAAAAATCAAAAAGCAATTTTAAAACCGGGTCAGCAATCTAATGTATCGGACAATAATTCAAAAATTGCAATTAAAGAAGTTGATCCAGAAATTGCTATTGCTTGGAAAAATGGTCGATTTAAATTTGACAATGCGGACTTAAAATCTGTTATGAAACAATTGGAACGTTGGTACGGAATTAAAGTAGAATACCGCGGTGATGTATCAGATGTTAGGTTCAACGGAGGTACGTTTAGAAATAAAAATTTGTCTGAAGTATTAAAAGTACTTGAGCTTAGTAATATAAAATTTAAAATAGAAGGAAAGACGATTATTGTAGATCCTTGAGTTTTAAGTTTACCCGAATTATATTGATTTATAAACTAAAAAACCAGAGGCAGTTGCGATGCTTCTGGTTTGTTTAAAAGTTTATAGTCAATATAAGTTGTCCACTATTGTTTAACTATAACCAATGTAAATGTATGAAATTAAATTTACAACCAAAAAAACCTTACAAAAAACTTAAGAAAAAGCTCCCGAAAATTAATTTTTCGGCTAATTTATGGACATTATGTGTAATGTTTATAATGTTGTGCAGTTATACTTCAAATGCACAAACCATTTCTATTAATTTTAAAGATGCACCTCTTGAGAAAGTCTTAAAAGAAATTTCGAAGCAGTCTAATTACGAAGTTTTTTACACACAGAAATTACTCAAAGATTCGAAGCCAGTTAGCATTAATGTTAAGAATTCATCTTTAAATGAGGCTTTAAATCAGGTTTTTAGAAATCAAAATTTGAAGTACACGCTGACCAACCAAACTATTGTTGTTACATCTTCAAAAGAAGAGGACCGGGGAAACGGATTAATCGATATACGAGGAAAAGTAGTAAATAATAAAAACGAACCTTTTCCTGGTGTATCGGTAACTATTGGCGGTACAAACAGAACAGCCGTAACAGATTTTGATGGAGGTTTTTCTTTTGACAAAGCACCAGCAAACGGTATTCTTGACTGTTCGGGTTTGACTATCGAGAAAAAATCTATTGCGATTAATGGGCGTACAGATTTGATTCTTGTGATGGAAGATAAAGTTGCGGCAATGAAAGAAGTTGTTGTAACCGGTTTTCAAACTATTGCAAGAAGCAATTTTACTGGAGCCATTACTAAAATTGATGAAAAAACATTAAATGAAAACATCAATTCTAATTTGTCTGGTGCAATTGAAGGTCGTGTTGCTGGATTAATGTTTCAAAAAAATCCTAGTGGTGCTGCGGCAGATAAACCAATATTGAGAGGAATGGGAACTTTTTCCTCACAAGTAGGGTATACACCACTTTTGGTAATTGACGGATTGCCAACAGAATTGACTCTAGATGATATCAATCCTTATGATATTGAAAGTGTTGATGTATTGAAAGATGCAGCAGCAGCTTCTATTTACGGTTCAAGAGCGGCAAATGGTATTATCGTTTTAACTACTAAAAAAGGGAGTGGTAAAATGAAAGTAAGCGTTAATTCTGATTTCTTTATTGCGGATAAACCGAATTTAAGAGACATGAATTATGCCTCTACAAGCGATTTAATCGATTTTGAACAAGCAGTTTATAATCGTGAGAGAGCTAGATTTGCCAATACTTCGACAATGTTCAGCAGCTACGGAGATATTGGAAACAGCAGCATGAAATATTACAGTCCGCTTTATCAGCTTAACAGAGATTTGGAAGAAGGTGTAATCAATAATGCGAATTACAACAGTACGATTGAGCAATGGAGAAAGAACGATTATAATAAAGATTATCGTGATAATGTATGGCAGAATGAATTTAGACAGCGTTACAATATCGCATTTTCAGGAAGTACAAGTAGACAAAATACGTATGTTTCTTTAAATTACGATGAATCTAAACAGCGTATCAAATACAATAATAGTCGTGCCTTTAATTTATATGCTAAAAGTAGTTTTCAATTAAATAACTGGTTGAATGCAACTTTTGGAATTAACGGAACTTACAGTAATGATGATGTAACAGATTCTAGTTACAGTAATTATGATATTCAAAAAAGATATGAGCGTATTACTGATGATAACGGTGCTCTTGTAATGTCTCCTTTTGTCGGAATTAGTGATGGCTTTACTTCTGGGAGTGTAATGAATCCTTATGTTGCAAGAAAACTTTCTGCTTTAAGTGGCTTTAAGTCAACGCAATTTAATGTTTTAGATGCACTACAGGAAGGTATTGAAAAGCAGAATTCATTAAGTTTAAGAGCTTTCGCTAATGTTAAAGCGAAGTTGTACAAAGGTCTAAGCTTTAACACGCAATTTCAGTACGAAGTTAGAAGAAATGATAATAATTCATATTATGATATCAACTCGTATAAAATGCGTTATGCGATCAACTCTTTAACAGGATACAATCCGGCGACAAATGCTTACACGTATGTTGATGGTTTCTCAACTGGAGGTAGATATAAACAATCTAGCAGTCAGGCAAGTAACTATTCTTTTAGAAATCAACTAGATTTTAATCAGGATTTTGGTGATGGAAAACATTCTATCAATGCTTTGGCTGGTTTTGAAATGCGCGAAACATTCGTTCCAAGATCTATTGAGCAATTAAGATATGGTTATGATCCTGTAACACTTAGTTCTGCAGTTTTAAACAATCTTGCGTTAAGTCAAACTGGAGTTGCTAGTTATATTTATGGTAACAACCGTACATTGGCTGCTTTGGGTAGAACGCAACAAGAAGTATTACACCGCTATTTTTCCGTTTTTAGCACAGCGAGTTATACATATTTGTCTAAATACAACGTAACAGGAAGTTACCGTGTTGACCGTGCAGATTTGTTTGGAGTAGATCCGAAATATAAAAATCGCCCATTATGGTCTGCAGGTTTAGGATGGAATGTCAGCAATGAAGATTTCATGAAAGAAATAAAATGGGTAACGATGTTGAAATTGAGAGGAACTTACGGTATTAATGGAAACATTGACCAATCTACAACTCCTTACATTACAGCTACAAGAAGAAATGATAACCTTTATCAATCTTTACAATATACCAATATTACAGCGCAGCCAAACCCGATGTTAAGATGGGAAAAAACGCAAAGTACCAATTTAGGTTTAGATTATAGTTTGTTCCGCGCGAAGCTAAATGGTTCGATTGATGTTTATCGTAAATACAGCAGCGATTTACTTGCAACAACCGATTTAGATCCTACAGTTGGAGCATTGACAAGAAGAATTAACGCCGGAGCATTATTGAATAAAGGGGTAGAATTTACCGTTGGTTCTGAATGGTATAATACTGGTGATTTTCGTATCAATTCTAATTTAGTTTTTGCTTTCAATAAAACAACTGTTAGAAAAGTAACAAGAGCGCAATCTACTGCTTCTGTTTATGTGTCTTCGCCCGGAGATTATTTCGTAGAGAACGATGCTTACAACAGTTTGTATGCTTATCAATATGGAGGAACTACAAACGGTTATCCTTATGTTTTAGATGAAAACGGAAATCCGTCAATCACTTTTGATGCTAATGGAAATCCAGTTTCAACCTCAATCAAAACAGTTACAAATCCTGATGCTTTGGTAAATATGGGAACGTTAATTCCAACTTACACAGGTTCGGTTTCGCAACGATTTTCATATAAACAATTCGATTTAAATTTCTTATTTGTTTTCTCTGGTGGAAATGTAATGCGTAAAGAAACGATTGATATGGGTTCTGATGTGGTTAATCTTTCTGGAATTGCAGATCGTTACACGGACACCAATAGAAATGGAAATACGCGTCTATATGTTGATTTTGATGAAAGTGTTAGAAATTACGCTACTACTATCAGCAGTCAATGGAGAAATTCTAGCGCTAATGTGGTCGACGGAGATTACATTAAACTTAGAAATGTTTCGTTAGGTTATAATTTACCAAAAGCATTTGCAAATAAAATCAAGATGGTATCGGCAAAATTTACTTTCCAGGTAAATAATCTTTGGTATTGGAGTGCTTCAGGAAATCGCATCGATCCTGAAGTTTATAGTGCAAATTCTGGGACACGTAATTTACCATCGCCAAAAACTTATTTGATTGGCCTTAACCTTACACTTTAAAATAATGAAAAAGATATATATAACACTAATTTCACTAATAATGTTATCGGTAGCATCATGTGAAGATTACACTGATGTTACGCCAAAAGGAGCTTTAGTAATTGAAACTCCGCAACAATTTCTTGATTTGGTTTCATTGCCAAATAGAGGTTATCCGATCAATAACTTTCAATATCTTTCTGATGACCAGTGGATGAGAGAAGCCAACGTAATTGGGAGGACGCCAAACATAGATATCATTAATTTTACTTTTGATGAAACTGTAGACCGTGTTTCTCTAATGACGGGTTCCAGTTTTTACAATCAGGCTTATACTTATATCAACAGATGGAATACGATTATTTCATTAGTGGATAACAGTAAAGGAGATGAAAGCATCAAACAATTAGCAAAAGCAGAAGCTAAAATTTTGAGAGCTTACGATCACTTTTTATTAATCAATACGTATGCTAAAGGTTACGATCCGCAAACTGCTGCGACTGATGGCGGAATTTGTATCATGGATAAATTTGATTTGGAAGCACAGCCAGCAAAATCTACTGTTGCTCAGGTTTACGATTTTATTCAAAAAGATATTGAAGAAGCATTACCATTCATTAAAGAAAAACCCGCTGATGTATATCATCCTTCGTTAGCATTTGCTTATGCTTTTAAAGCTAAAGTTCATTTGTTTAAGCGTGAAATTGCTCAGGCACAGGCGGCGGCAGAAAAGTCATTAACGTACAATAATCAGATTTTTGATTTGGTTGCTTATAATGCAAAAGGCGGACCAACGGCACTGGCAGTTACGGCAGCAGACAATGTGGAAGTTTTGAGCTATATGTACATGACAGGTTATAATGAAATGAATTTTGCTCAGAGTTATATCATCAGTCCGGAATTAAGAACTTTATTCGGAACTAATGATGCCCGATTTAACTTATTTTTTAATTCAACAAGTACAACCAATTTAGATCAGGGTTCAAATACAGCTTATTGGGGAACTCAATACACAAGATTTTTTTACCCTACAGTTGGAATGAAAACGCCGGAAGTTTATTTAATTCAGGCAGAATGTTTTGCGAGAGACAATAAATTAGCCGAAGCGGTTGACGTTTTAAATAAATTAAGAGCAAAACGTATCTTATCTGGTACTGTAAACTTAGCTGTTCCTGCGACAAGAAAAGAAACAATGCAACTTGTGATAAACGAACGCAGAAAAGAATTGCTTTTAGGATTTAACAGATTTTTTGACCTAAAAAGATTAAACACAGAAACGGAATATGCTAAAACAGTTACAAGAGTTTTTCCAATTGTAAATAAAACGGTTCCGCAAAAAACATACACGTTGCAGCCTAATTCGAGATTGTATATCATACCATTTCCTTTAAGTGCATTAACAAAGAATCCAAAACTTACATTAAATACAGACGAGAAAGTTCCGTTTTAATCCCAATGAAGAAATTAATTATAATGCTAATCATGCTGGCCGTAGGAAGCCAGCATGCTTTTGCTCAAACTCCAGAAAAAAAAGCCGACAGTACTAGTACTCAGCCCAAAGGCATGCAGGCTTATAATAAAGTAATTACAGATAAAGCTAAAAACAAATCCGGTCTATTTACGGTTAGTCAGGTTGATACTAAATATTACTTTCAGATTCCTGATACTTTATTTAACAGGTATATGTTGGTTGTAACCAGATATTTATCTACTCCAGAAGGAATGGGTGTTTTTGGTGGAGAAAAAGCTAACGAACAGACTATTTATTTTGAGAAAGGTTCTAATAACACGGTTTATTTAAGATCATTGCAATACAAGCAAGATGTTCGTTCTGCCGATTCAATGCTGGCAAGAGCATTGGCAGGAAGTAACGAAAATCCGATTGTAGCGGCATTTCCAATAAAGACAACTAATCCTGATACAGGAAGTGTGGTAATCGAGGTAACCGATGCTTTCAAAAAAGATAATGCCATGTTTTCTATCGGAAGCACAGAGAAAACAGAAAAAAAGTTAACGTCTCTAGCTGATGATAAATCTTTTGTTGAAAATATAGATACTTATCCCATTAATATTGAAGTAAAAACGACAAAAACGTATACAAGTTCTACAGCAAGCAGCGGAAGCATCACATTGAGATTAAATACCTCAATTGTTTTACTCCCAAAAACGCCAATGCGTAAACGTTTCTTTGACGAAAGAGTAGGTTATTTTGCCAATAAATATGTTCTGTTTGATGATGATGAACAAAGTGCTCAGAAAAAATTTATTGTTCAGCGTTATCGTTTAGAGCCGAAGGACAAAGAGATTAAAAAATATTTAAGAGGTGAATTGGTTGAACCAAAAAAACAGATTGTGTACTACATCGATCCGGCAACGCCAAAAAAATGGAGACCTTATTTAATTGCTGGAATCAACGATTGGCAAAAAGCTTTTGAAGCTGCTGGTTTTAAAAATGCAATTGTTGGTAAAGAATGGCCGGAAGATGACAAAACCATGAGTTTAGAAGATGCAAGATATTCTGTAGTAAGATATTTAGCTTCTGAAACTCCAAATGCTTACGGACCAAGAATTAGTGATCCGAGAAGTGGAGAAATTATGGAAAGCCACGTGGGCTGGTATCATAATGTAATGCGATTAGTTCAAAGATGGTACATGATTCAGGCTGGACCATTAGATCCGAGAGCGAGAAAAATGCATTTGGATGATGAATTGATGGGACAATTAATTCGTTTTGTTTCTTCTCATGAAATCGGACATACAATTGGTCTTCGTCATAACATGGGAGCGAGCAGTGCAACGCCTGTAGAAAAACTTCGTGACAAAAAGTGGGTAGAAGCAAATGGTCATACGGTTTCTATTATGGATTATGCTCGTTTTAACTACGTAGCACAACCAGAAGATGATATTAGTCCAAAGGGAATTTATCCACGTATCGGAATGTACGACAAATGGGCAGTCCACTGGGGTTATAAATATTATCCAAACGCTAAAGATGAGTTTGAAGAAGAGAAGATATTGGCCAAAACGACCACAGATAGTTTAACGGCAAATCCGAAATTGTGGTTTGGTGGTGAAGGAAAAGAAGAAGATCCTAGAAGCCAGTCAGAAGATCTTGGAGACGATGCTGTTCTTGCAAGCGATTACGGAATCAAAAACCTAAAACGTGTTGTGCCAAATCTTATCGAATGGACGTATCAGCCAAATGATGCTTATGATAATTTAGCAGATATGCACAAAGCAGTTGTTAGACAGTACACGACATATTTATATCATGTTTTGAAATACATTGGAAACAACTATGTTACAAAAAGAACTGTCGATGAAAAAGCGGTAGTATATCAGCCAGTGCCTAAAGCAAAAGTAAAAGCGGCTATAGATTATGTGGGCAGACAATTGTTTGTGGCTCCAGTTTGGATGTACCCTCAGGAAATCGACAATCTAATTCCGATGAAAAGAGAAGATCAAATCTTAGATCAGCAAAATCAGGTTTTGAATATTCTTTTAAGTTCGGGCATACTTTATAATATCAGTTTGAAATCGATGCAGTTTGAAGGTGCGTATACCGTTCCTGAATTTTTAAATGATGTGCAAAAAACGGTTTGGGTAAAATTTACCGGTGATGAAAAGCAGGATTTTTATAGAAGAAGTCTAGAACGTGGTTATATAGAAAAAATGGGAATGCTTTTATTGCCTAAAGAACTAGAACCAGGAAAAGCTTTAACAACGGCTCAACGAAGTGATGTCAGATTATACGGAAGACAACATTTGTTGAAATTAAAAGCTGATGTCATCAATTTAATGAACGGAACAACAGGAATTAGCAAAGATCATTACGAAAGCATTTTGAGTGACATCGAAAAAATCATTACAAAATTAGATAAACCAACATTATGAAAAAATTATTAGTTCTAGCATTCATTTTCTTTGGCACTTTCGCTCAGGCACAACTAACATCAAAAGAAGAAGTAACTCCTGAATTAGTGGCAAAACGTGAAATGCAAAAAAAGGAAATCACAAAAAGTTATCTGGCTTTAAAAAATAGCTTTGTAAGTTCAGATAGTCTTGCGGTTGTAAAAAATGCAGAATCATTTAAAAGTTCATTAAAGAATTTCAAGTTTAAAAAATTAACTCTTGAAAAAATGAATGAAGCGACAGTAGCGAGACAAGAAATTATCGATTTAGCGACGCAAATTGCAGCGACAAAAAACATTAATAAGCAACGTAAAATTTTTGAAACACTTTCTGTAAAATATTGGGATCAGGCTTCGAAATTTAAAGCGGCAGATGAAACTTTATATTTACAAATTTGCCCAATGACAGGTGCAGTTTGGACAAGCGACAGCAAAGAAATTAAAAATCCGTATTATCCTAAAAATATGCTGACTTGCGGTCAAGTAAAAGCAACTTTATAAAAATTAGAATTTGAATTAGTGTGATAAATGCGGTATTCTGAATAAGGAGCCGTATTTGTTATTTATACATAATAATGCATAAAAAGCCATTTTTTTTAACGGTTAAGTAATTAATCGTAAAAGCTGTCTGATTATTTAGACAGCTTTTTTTTAATATAATGTATTTTAAATGAGTCCTTTCGAGATGAATAAAAAAATACGAATTGTCAAATATATTTACGTATTAACGCCGCTCGCGCGGATTTGTAATCCGTGCCCGCAACAGTAAGACACAATGCAAATTATCAAATATAAACTCAATACTAAAATGTAGTTTTTGTAGTTATAGAAAATAGCCAATCTTTACAGGCACGGATTGCAAATCCGCGCTATCGGGTTTACATAGCATTCGTTTTTTTTAGATTAGATTTGTACAATACCTCATAACGTTGTAGTAGCTGTTACCTTCTGTTTTTCTTTACTTAAACATCAAATTCACCAATTATTTTTTGGTCGTAATCATAGTCAGTTTCATTCGGAAAATTTCCATTTAAGTCTGGAAAAACTAGTTGCAAATATTCATAATTACGATCTTCATAAAATTTAATTGAAGTTAGTACATATTCGGTCAAGTCTTTATTATCAACTTTTATTAAGTACACAGGAAACGTTTCGCTTAAAATACGAAGTTTTTCATTTAAAGGCACTTTTCCGAATTTAAATTTTTCGGCATAATTTTTAATTAGTTGTCCTGATAAATTTGGTCCAAGTCCTGAAATGAATAATTCAGATATTTTAAAATTTTCAAATATTCCTGTTGAGTATGCAAAAGGAGTGAAGTTTTCCTCTTCCATTATTGCAGTTGTATGATAACCAATGTTTCTGATATTGTCATAAACACGTTTAAAATATATTTCCTTTTTATCTTCGTTTTCCTCCATTGTCTCTATTCTGCTGTGAAATAACCGCTAACGTCTTGGCACTAAAGCGGGTTTGGGATTAAATTAAGCCCATTCTTCGGATTTGCCAAATCATTCAAATACAAAACCATCTTTACATTAAGCTCAATGCCCAAATCCATTGTAGTGGCTGTTAGGCACTGGCTATTTATTTCTTTCCACCGAATAATCTTGACAGAAAACCTTGTCTCACTCGTTTCTCAACTATCCAAATTGGTTCATCACTTGGTCTTATGATTTTTGTGTTCGGTCCTGATTTACCCCAAGGAAATCCTGTTTTTATAGGTTGATTAGTCAAGTCGGCCACTAAAAACATTTCTGGTAGTTTAACTTGTCCGTTTTCAAAGTCATAATCCTTTTCATTTTTTTCCATTATTCCGACTTTTTCACTCCATATATCCATTACGGTCTTTTCGTGAATAATGTCCAAGTTGGATTGATTTCCTTTTTGTCCGAACTCGTCAACGTGTTTTATGAACTCCGTTAAATTTCCAGAGTGTTTTACAACGACCGATGGGTCGTGACAGACATAATAAACTGAATTCCAATTTCCCTTAAAGTCAATATCTAAAATCCAAAAATTCCCAAACCCATCTCCTGCAAGTTGGATTGATTTTGGAAACATTTCTTCAAATCCAAAATGACCGAATGCATCAAAACGTACTTCTTCAAGTCCATAAAACTCAAAACCTTTACTGAATCTTAATAACTCTTCAATTTCATTCGGTAATTTGTTATCTGGAAGCTGATTTTTCAGGTTTTCTATTTCACTGTCGGTCATTCCGTCAAGCAATTCAACCTTATACAAATCTCCGTCTTCCGATTCGTATTGGTTGGAAAGGATTGATTCTAATTGTTGTTTCGGTGTCATTTCTGTTCGTGTTGTTTTAGCTTGTGCCTAACGTTATGGCACTAAAGCGGGTTTAGGATTAATTAAACCCATTCTTCGGATTTGCCAAATCATCCCAAATACAAAACCATCTTTCCATTAAGCCAAATGCCCAAATCCGTTGTAGTGGCTGTTGTGACGTCGCGTTTACCTTTTCCACGAAAATTTTTTACCACCATTTAAATTTTCAAACTTCAATGATTCTATCTAATCATATTTTCCAGCTTCATCTTGGTATAAAATCAATTTGTCGGTTTTAATATTTTCTATATATGATGTGAGTTCTTCAACGCAAAATTTTAAATCGTCAAACTCATAACACGATATATGAGTATGAATATTAGATTCGCCTTTTGGGTCTTCAATTCCAATAGTAATTTCAGAATTATATGTTGCAATCCAAACTGAAAATATTCCAGATTCGCTTTTTAAATCACAATCAAACGATCCGTCATCTTGGTACTTAATTTTCTGCGTAAACTCTGGGTGATTTTCTTCAAGGAATTCAATTATCAGTTTTGAAAATTCTTTTTGTTCCATTTAGCACTTAGTTTCTAACAATGTCACATAACGTTCTGGCACTACAGCGGGTTTGGGACTAAATTAAGCCCATTCTTCGGATTTGCCAAATCTTCCAAATACAAGACCATTTTTCCATTAAGCCAAATGCCCAAATCCGTTGTAGTGGCTGTTATGGGCAGGCATTTTTATTACTCTAGATTTTTCCAACCTGAAACATTTTCTGCTTTCAATTGAAGTAAAGCAAATAAAAGGATTATTCCTGATAATCCAAAAAGAGATGTAATTATTTCTACCCCAACATATAAATTAAGTAGGAATGTTAAAACACTAATTGTTAAAGTTCCCCAAAATGCCCATTTTTTCCATTTAAAAAGGAAAAATGTAAAAAACAAATCTAGAATAGTAAAACAACACATAATAATAATTTAATTTTTCGGTAAGGTCAATTAAATCATTACTTGGATTTGAATCTAAAATTGTCTTCAAAGTATAGAAATCGGCTATTAGAAATAGTGAAAGTAAAATTGTAACTATTATATTCCTTTTTTTAAAATTTTCTATATCGTTTTGATTTGTAATGATAATCATTTGTTTCTGTTTTTTTTATGCTTGCCCATAACTTGTATATACTCGCTACAAAGTAGCGACAATACAAAAGAAAGCGGGTATATTGTCGCTATTAATAATCTGTAAGTAAATATAAGAAGTTTTACTACAAATCAAAATAAATCCAATTTTCCAAACAAAAAAAGCCATCCCAATTTAAGGACAGCTTTTTCAACAAATAGTTGTGTTATTGGGGATAAACCCATTTTAGTAAGCGAATTAATTTATTTTAACCAAATGCGCTTCAATCGCTTCTCTTTGAGATTCGTATTGAGCAGGAAGTTTCAGGTTTTTACCTAATTCTTCTAAGCTTTCATCTACTGTAAATCCAGGATTATCGGTTGCGATTTCAAACAAAACTCCGCCTGGTTCTCTGAAATATAGAGAATGGAAATATTGTCTGTCAATTTGTGGTGTAATCTGCAAACCGTAGTCTTCGATTTTTTCTCTGAATTTCATCAAAATTTCATCATTCTGAACTCTAAAAGCTACGTGGTGAACAGTTCCGTTGGTATTTAAACCGCGTTTTTCATCAGTCAATTCTACTAAGTCAACAATTGCAGCATTTTCTACAGCGTCTGTTGCATAACGATAACGATTTACGTCTTGGTCGATTAATTTATAACCGAAGATTTCAGTTAAAATCGCAGCAGTTGGTTTAACGTCGTTTAAAGTCAACGTAATGTTATGAAAACCTTTTGTTGCCACATCTGCTTTTACTTCATCTGTTTCCCAAGCTTTTCTGTTGTCTTCTGTTTTAGATTCGATTAACTCTAATTTTAATCCGTCTGGATCAAGGAAAGTCAAATATTTTTCACCGAATTTTTCAGCTGGTTTGTTGTAAATTACATTGTATTGCTCAAAACGTTTTTGCCAGAAATCCAAGCTTCCTTTTGGAACAGAATAACCAATTTCAGTTGCCATTCCAGAACCTTTTCTTCCTTGCTGAATTCCTTCTCCCCAAGGGAAAAATGTCAAGATTGTTCCTGCGCTTCCCACTTCGTCACCAAAGTAAAAGTGGTACGTTCCAGGATCGTCAAAATTCACTGTTTTTTTGATGAATCTCAATCCTAATATGTTTGAGTAAAAGTTGAAATTACGTTTAGCGTCACCTGCGATTGCAGTAATATGGTGTAAGCCTAAAATTTTATTTTCCATGGTATTTTATATTAAATTGTTATTTGATTTTTCTTTTACAAATTTACGACCGTTATACTTCTGCATCGATTAACCTAGATTAAGAAATAAAAAGCTTTAGATTTCTCAACGTGCTACTATAAATCCAAATAATATTCCGTTTCTATTAATGTCTTATTTATAAGGGTTTTGGCTGTAAAAAACATTTTTCGATTATACGATATATCGCAATTTTATGAATTGAATATTTCATATTTAGAAAATCCATAGTAATTTAATTACCGCTATTACTTAAATTTACGCTGTTACGCATCAAAAAATACCACAAGAATTACCGTTATGGAAAATCCGACAGATAAAACTGCCATCATCATGAAAAGATTGCAGGAAAGAGAACAAGAACAAACGTTGATTTTATCTATCTGTACGGCTCTTTCAACCGTTTTAAATAAAGAAGAATTTAATAGTGTGGTGAACGGAATTTTAAAAGTGAACTTACAATTTGATGATTTTATCTTGACTTCTTCCAACAAAGACGAAACAGAATATCAGCTTTTCTATCAAGCTTCCAATAAATATAAAGACTTAAAAAAGTATGTTCTAAATGACGGATTTTTTAATCTCTGTCTGGATTCTGCCGATACAGTTATTTTTGATTTAAATGAAAATCAAAAGAATCCGGATTTTATTCAAAACATTCATAAAAAGGGGTTTAAAAATGCAATCGGAATTTGTCTTCCGCATCTTAAAGGAAACCGAAATGTCCTTTTTCTTTTTTTCAAAAATGGTAAAACTTTTACGAGAGAATCTAATCGGGTTTTAAGGGGAATTGCAACTCAACTTTCTATTACTATTCGAAATATTATTTTGAATGAAGAATTGGAAAATAATAGTGAAGAATTAAAGCTCAAAAATATCTCTTCTGAAAACAATCAAACCGAATCAAAAAAAGAAGGATTTCAGGGAATTATAGGAAACAGCGATGCCATGCAGGAAGTTTACGAACTGATTTCGCAAGTTGCAACTTCCAACTCTACAGTTTTGATTTTTGGTGAAACCGGAACAGGAAAAGAGCTTGTTGCGAACGCGATTCATCAATTATCGTCCGTTTCTAAAAACCGAATGATCAAGGTAAATTGTGCATCAATTCCAGAAAATTTGATTGAAAGTGAATTGTTCGGACATGAAAAAGGCGCTTTTACAGGAGCAGCCCAACAAAGAATTGGAAAATTTGAACAAGCAGAAAACAGTACGATTTTTTTAGATGAAATTGGAGAATTGCCTCTAGAATTGCAAGGAAAATTGCTTCGTGTTTTACAGGAAAAAGAAATTGAAAGAGTAGGCGGAAATAAAAGCATAAAAGTCAATGCGAGAGTAATTGCTGCCACAAATAAATCTCTCCAAAAAGAAGTTGCCGAAGGAAGATTTAGAAGCGATTTGTATTATCGTTTGAATGTATATCCGATTCCGTTGCCAGCTTTGCGCGAACGTAAAGACGATATTGAAGTTCTTGCGAAATTTTTCTTAAAAAAACATTCAGAAAGAATAGGGAAGAAGCTTAAAGGTTTTTCTCAAAGAGTACTCAACAACATGACAGCAAATGTCTGGCAGGGAAATGTACGCGAATTAGAAAATATGGTTGAAAGAAGTATTTTGTTTGCGAAAGAAGACGTGATTAAAGAAATGCATTTTCCAGAAATTTTTGCTTCAACATCAGAAACTTCTAAAACAGAATTTCAAACCAAAACGTTGCAAGAAGTAGAAAGAGAGCATATTCTAAAAATCATTAAAAAATGCAACGGAAGAATTTCTGGTCCGCAAGGCGCTGCATTTTTATTGGGTTTGCCTTCTACAACTTTAGCTTCGAGAATGCAGAAGTTAGGCATTAAAAAAGAGCATTTTTTAGATTAATTTCAGTGCTGATTCATATTTATTTTTCCGGATGAAACTGCCCAGTAAATCAATAAAAGCATACTAATTGCCAACGCCACTGTTGGAAATTGAAACGAAATTCCAAAAGCAATTAAATACGTTGGAAATCCATACAAATAATTGTTTCTAATTTTTCTGATGGCCGAATATGTAATTCCCGGGCGTAATAATCTCTTGTTGTGACTTGCAATGTACCACAACAAATTGTAGGAGATATTAATCAAGACAAAAATTCCCGTATAAATAGCGACAGCGATATTTGATGCTTGACTTTCAAAAAAGCGAGCCAATAAAGCCGTTGGATAAGAAACCGCTGTAACCAAAAATAAAATTAATCCGTTGGAAAACATTATCGCGGTATTTCTACTATAAATCTGCTTGAAAATTTTATGATGATTGACCCACATGATAAAAATGCTAAAAAAAGAAAGTGTAAAAGCGAGATAGGTCGTCCATTCACTTCTTAAAAAAGTCAATAATTCTGCACCATTTTTTACAACAGCAACATCTGGCGCATGAAGATCCAGAACCAAAAGCGTAATTGCGATTGCAAATACAGCGTCACTGAAATTTTCTATTCTTACGGTTTCTTTTTCCATTTTTTTTATTTGTTGAGTGTAATTTATAGCTGCGTATTTTGACGCAGATCAAACGGATTCGTTATCACGAAGGCGCTGATTTACAAGTGTTTATGAGATAAAATAAAATCCGTATAAATCCGCGTTTTTGCCTTGGCAAATCCGTTTTATCCGCGTTACATTGAGGCAAGCTATATTTTTATAAATATTGACTTTCGAAGTTTGTGTTCAATATTTTTTGTCTTATGGCCTTTTCCCGTGGTGTCTTCAACCAACAAAATAGAGCCTGTATTAAAAGTTCTTTTTTCCCCTAAGGAAGTTTCGATTTCTACACCACCTTCCAACAAAACAATATATTGACGATCGGGCGCATTATGAAAATCGTAATCATAAGACGGACTGACTTCTCTAAAAACGATAGATTTGACCGGTTCATCTTCAGATAAAAATCCGATATCGCCATTGTTTTTCAAAGGAACTTCAAAATCTTCAAAATGACTTTCTCCGTTGGCATCGCTGTAAATTCGTGTGATCGTAATCATTATTTTTTATTGAAAATGAGCGCATTGGCACAATCAACTTCATCCATGCTAATAGTATGTCCCATATTCGGATAAATTTTCTTGGTTACATCTGCACCCATTTTTTCCATAAGCGTTTCAGTATCATTTACTCTTTGTACAGGAACGTGAGAATCAGGATCGCTTGTTCCTATAAAAACAGGCGTATTTTCGAAATTTCCAGAATAATGGTTTTCATAAACCTGATCACCAATTAATCCACCTGTGAAAGCTACGATTCCGCCATATTTTGCGGCATTTCTTGTGGTGAATTCCAAAGCAAGACAAGCACCTTGAGAAAAACCTAAGAAATAGATGTTTTCTTTTTCGATTCCGTTTTGCTGAATCGCCACCACGACCTGATGAATTGCTTCTAACGAATTCGAAAACGAAGGTTCATTCTGATCCAACGGAACCAAAAAAGAATACGGATACCAGGTTCTGTTTTCTGCCTCAGGCGCCACCAATGCAAAATCCTGAACTTTAAGATGTTTCGCAATAGAAAGAATATCATGAGCGCCCGCACCACGACCATGAAGCATTATTAAAGCTTTTTTGGCTTGATTTAATGGTACGCCGTCGGTTATAATTTTTGTATTCATAGTTTTTGTTTTTTTTGATTATTAGCTTGACGAATTACACAATCTTGTCATTTCGACGAAGGAGAAATCGCACTAGAAATTCCGTATGCAAATTATCCAATCTTTGTCGATTCTCGAGTGTGATTTGCTTCGCCTGTTCGCTATCGCTCGGGTCTCCTTCGTCGAAATGACAAACTTTGAAGAAATTTGATATCAGAAAAAATTACTTCTTCCAAATATCTTCATACTCATCCGGGTGTTTTTTAAATTGCGCATGAACGTAAGGACAAAGCGGTAAAACTTTCAAATTATTGGCACGCACATACGACACCATTTCTTCTAAAAGTTTCTTCGCATAACCTTTTCCTTCAGCTTCTGGCTCAACTCCAGTGTGATAAACCGTCAGTAAATCTGGTTTGATGCTTACGGTCATTTCGCCTAACTTTTTATCATCAACATAAAGATTAAAAGCGCCGTGTTTTTTTTCGTCTAATTCTAGTTTTATTGTTTCCATATTTTTTTATTTTATGGTTTGTTTTATATAAGCAAAGTTAGCGAAGCCTGCAGTTGAGATAACTTAATGTAGATTAATTATATCCTTGTTTTATTCCTAATTTTTTCATTTTTGAATACAAAGTTTGGGGTTGCATTTGTAGCATTTCTGCAGCTCCGCCTGTGCCTGAAACTTTTCCATCGCAGAGTTGGAGTGCATTCATAATATGTTCTTTTTCCATTTCCTCCATCGTTTTTATTTTTCCTTTATGAACAACTTCAAATGGAGTAGAAGTATTGGAAGGAAGATCAAAATTTTCAATTTCAGTTGTTTTTGCAAGCAGAACATTTCTTTCGATTAAATGTTCCAGTTCGCGAATATTTCCCGGCCAATCGTAATTTTTTAATTGTTGTAAAGCGCTTGGACTAATACTGTTGACATTTCTTCTCGAACTTGCTGCATATTTTTTTAGAAAATGATTCGCCAATGCTTCAATATCTTCCTGACGTTCTTTTAAAGTCGGCAACTGAATCGGAAAAACATTTAAACGATAATATAAATCAAGTCTGAAACGACCTTCTGCGACTTCTTTTTCCAAAGATCTGTTGGTCGCCGCCACAATGCGAACATTGATTTTAATGGTTTTATTTCCGCCAAGTCGCTGAATTTCTTTTTCTTGCAAAACACGTAATAATTTTACCTGAGAATCTAACGGCAATTCTCCAATTTCATCCAGAAAAATAGTTCCGTTATCGGCTTGTTCAAACTTTCCTATTCGTAAGGTATTTGCGCCCGTAAAAGCGCCTTTTTCATGTCCGAATAATTCACTTTCAATTAAAGATTGTGGCAAAGCAGCGCAGTTTACAATCACAATCGGATTTGATTTATGTGATGAAAGATCGTGTATCGAATGTGCGACTCTTTCTTTTCCAGTTCCACTTTCGCCTAAAATCAAAACGGAAGTTTCGGCCGGAGCGACGATTTTTATTTTTTCGATAACCTCTTTTAAAAGCGGACTATTACCTACAATGCCTTCAATTTCCTGAAATTGCGTATCGATGTTGACTTCTCCTAAACTTCCTTTTTCTTCATTAAATCTATATTTGGCGATGTCGAGCATTACAATAAGATCTCTTTCCCGGAAAGGCTTTACCATAAAACCATACGGATTTGTAGCTTTTACAGCTTCAAGAGTACTTTGATTGGTATTTGCCGAAATATATAAAAAAGGTATATTCATTTCGCGAAGTTCCCAAGCCAAATCAATTCCAGTCAAATCGCCTTTTAACATAATGTCGAGCAACACCCAATCAGGTTTTTTATTTTCGATTAATTTTCGAGCCTGAACCACAGAAGAAGCAATACCAACAACTTGATAGCCTGCTTTATGCAACATGATTTTTAAGTCATTTGCTACTATAAATTCATCCTCAACAATTAGAATTTTCTCCTTCATTATCTTGTTTCTATGATTTTATGAATTCTCGGCAGTACCTTCAAATTCTGTATTTCTTTTAAATGTAATTTTGATTTTCAGTCCATTCTCATTTTTCATTTCAAAAGTTCCATCGATTTGATCGGTTAATCCCATCATTAAATTCATTCCTAACGAATCTCTTTCAGTATCTTCAAAATCTGACGGAAGTCCGACTCCATTGTCAGCAATTTTTAATTCGTAATTGCTTTCACCAATATTTTTAAGAACGATACAAACTTCTCCTTTTTGATCTTCAGGAAAAGCATATTTTATAGTATTATTAATTGCTTCGTTTATAATTAATCCAAGCGGAACAGCTTGTGCAACATCAAGATACGTTTTTTCTACGTCCAAAACAAAATTGATATTTCGATCTGTGTCAAAACATTCTTTCATGTAATTGATCAATTCATAAACATACCACGACATATCAATATTTGCCAGATTATCAGATTGATATAATTTCTGATGAATCAATGACATCGCATGCATTCGGTGTTGACTGTTCTGAATTGCCATCAAAGCATCTTCATTATCCAAATAAGCCGATTGTGTATTCAATAAACTAATGACTATTTGAAGGTTATTTTTCACTCGATGATGAATTTCCTTTAAAAGCCATTCTTTTTCAATCAGCATTTTTTTGTTCAGTTCGTTCTGTTCATTGATTTGCTGACGCTGAATTTCCAACTCTTCGTTCTTTTTCTTTTTTATTCTAAAACTGTTGTATAAAAGCGCCAGAAAAAGGATTAGAACAATTACACTTCCAATAAAAACATAACGAATAATACGATCGTTGTAAATTTTTATTTCTTGTAATTTTCCTTGCTGTTTCAGCAGTTTTATGTTTTTATCCTTTTTTTCTGTTTCAAACTGAAGCTGTAATGCAGCAGAATGTCTTAGTTTTTCCACATTAAAAATAGAATCTCTAAAAAGCTGGTGTCGTTGCAAATGCTTTATAGCAGACTCGTATTTTTTACTTGCATGATCAGACTGAAAAGATAAAAGTTCGATCTGAGAATATAGAATTAGCTTGTTTGATTTTTTAGCGAACTCTTTAAATTTTTCAATATAAGCGTACGTTTTTTCTACCTGACCAGACTGCTGTAAATAGATTATAATTCCTGTCAGTTTGTACGGAAGACCGACTTCAGATTCCTGATAATCTTTTAACAATTGCTCATAATAAGGTTTGGCTGTGTTCAATTGTTTGAGCATCGAATAGCAAACTGTAAAGATAAATCGCTGTCTTATTTTGGTAATTTCATCTTTTGGCGGATAATCTTTAGCCGTTCGATTTAAGGTATGCAATGCTTCGCGATAATTTTTTTGCTGACAATATAAAGATGACAGATTATACGTTATGATATTGACATCACTTTCATTTTTATTTTCTAAGGCAATATTTAATGCTTTTTCAAAATTAGAAAATGCCAAATCGTATTTTAAAAGATCATAATAAGCAAGACCAAGATGATTGTAAATCGTACAAAGCTGATAACTTGTGTCATTAAGTTCTTCGGCTGTTTTTTCTGCCAAAAGCGCATATTGCAAAGATAATTGTGTGTTTTGCAATATTCCGTAATTATCAGAAAGTAAAACATAAACACCCTGAAGTTCCTTAATGCCTATCTTTTTATAAACGGAAACTGCGTTTTCTAAAACCTCAAGTGCTTTTTGATTTTCTTCGATACTTCCATAATAATCGCCCAAATCTTTTAAGGCATCGGCTTCTTTTTTGAAAGATTTATTTTTTTTGTAAAGCGGAATTGCTATTCCCAGATACTTTATTTTTTCTTCAAAATCTTCTTTCTCATAACCTTTATACGCACAAAGTTCCCTGTAAGAATCAGCCTTTAGAATTCCAAAATTATTTTTTATCGAATAAGAAAGTGCTTCTTTTGTTTTTTTTAATGCTGCTTCTGAATTTCCTTTTTCTCTCAAAATTTTTGCATCCAAAAGAATAGCTTCTCCAATTCCGAGTTTATAACCTAAGCTTTTGCTTAATTTTTTTGCTTCAAAATTTAAATTATAAGCACTGTCAAGATCTGCTTTAAATTCGCCAGGTTTAGTTAGATAATATTCGCTTAAAGCTAAAAGCAATTCCACTTTTTTTGAATCACTTTCAGCTTTAGCAATCTTACTTTTTAATACATCCGGATTCTCTTTGGATTGTGCCGTAGCACCAAGATTTACAAGTAAAAATAAAGTTACTGTAAACAAGATGCGAAGGTGGTATTTGAGAGAAAAAATAGGCATGAAATTCATTTTTTAAAGATACTATATTATCAGAAATTTGCAACCCAAAATCCATGTGTGTCTAGCTTTCGCGATGATAGAGATAACAAATAATCATTGCCAATCCAGGTAAAATTAAAGTTCCTAATCCGAAAAACTTTCCTGCAATTGCGCCTAAAAAACAGCCGACAAGAAATCCGATTATGGTAACCAATTGTTTCTTAAAACTTAAGAGAATATCAACATCTTTAAATCCGTTTTTTAATAAGTTTCCTAAATCTAGAGAAGCTTGTGTTACATTTCCAGTCATCATGGTTGTCGGTCCGTGCGTTTCTTTCGCGTAAAGCTTTCCAAAAGCATTCTGAAGTCCCATTGCAAAAACGGTTGCCATAGCCACGGTGTACATCGTCCATTCTTCAAAATTTTGTAAATAACCGAAAAAGTAAGATGCAATTCCGCTTAAAACCAATATAATCCCTTCCCAAAATAGAATGGTATAGCGATTTGTTGCTTTTAATGCGATTCTTCCTCCCGTAATTACAGCAATAATAAAAACCGGAAAAGTAAGCAGTTTTACCCACGCGTGTATGTCTGAGCCTTTCACGATTTGATAAGCAAAGACAATAAAGTTGCCCGTAACGTGTGCCGAAAATATCGAATCGGCAGCGACAAAAGTTACGGTGTCGCAATACCCTGCTATTATGGTTAAAAGCAGGGTGACATACCAAATGTTGTTTTGTTGTATTTCCATAATTTTATTTCAAATGAGCGCGAAGCATCCAGGCCATTTTTTCATGATTTTCTACTAGTCCTGTAATAAAATCGCTTGTTCCGGCATCCTGTAAATCGTTTGCGATAAGGTTAATATTTTCACGTAAATAAATAATGATGCTTTCGTGATCCAGAAGTAATTCTTTCATAAATCCATTGCTATCATTTTTTTCTTTTAATTCTTCTGAAAGATGTGTCAGCGCTAAGAAATCTTTTAAGGTTGCAGGTGCGTAATGACCTAATGCTCTGATTCTTTCTGCAACAGTATCTACAATTTCGTCAAGCGCATCATATTGTTGTTCGAAGAAAATATGTTTGTTGTAAAAATCTGGTCCTTCGACATTCCAGTGCGCTCTTTTTGTTTTGGTATAAAGTATAAATTCGTCTGCAAGAATTTTGGTTAAAACATCTACCACTTTTGAGATGTTTTCTTGTTTGATTCCGATGTTTGTTTTCATTTTTAATTAGGTTTTATTAGTAATTTTTTTGTTAGTTATGGATAAATTAAACACATAGAAACATAGGTTTTTCTTTGACTTTTTAAAGTATATGGAAAGAAACTAGTTTCTAACACATAGCGTTGTGTGAACGGTTTGCGTGAGAACTTTGCCAAAGTTGACTATGCTAAAATTAATTGTTTAATAATGCTAGTAAATAATTATCTAGTGAATACGTTCCTGCGCCGAGTGCAAGAAGTAATAATAGCGACAGCGTGTACATATAAGGAACGTCTCGAACTTCTAGCGAATCATTTTTGTGAACTACAAAATAGCCAATTGCTGTTACGCCAATGGTTGGCAAAACGGCAAGACGTGTTCCGAGTCCTAGAATAATTAAAAACGGAACAACAGTATCTGAAAAAGTAGCTACCAAACCGTTTAGTTTTTCTGGCAAGTGTAACGGATTCGGAACGTGTTCTTTTTGACCGTTTTCTACTCTGAATTTCTTCATTCCGTGGACTCTGAAAAGTTCAACTGCAAGCAGAATTCTAAATACTAAAAGTGCTGCATTGTTAAATGAATTTCCTAAATCGGAGTGAAGAATTTGTTTTATAATTTCAATCATTTTTTTGAATTTAAAAAGCAAAACAAGAGCAACCCAAAGCGCCCCAGAATGCGTTATAATTATTGACAGGAACATTGCTCATTCGGGCGATATCATGACTGTGTGCATGAACATCGCAACTTCCGCTACAACTGTGAATTTGTGAAGTCAGTTTTGGTTTGGCATCTGCTTTTGTATTTTTTTCAATTGCACTTTGCAAACCACTTCTCACAGGATATCCGTTGTAAATATTCGTTGGCGACCAATCTGGTAAAATCGGAATATGTGGAGGAGAAAAAGATGAAAAATCTCCATTAGCATACACAATTTTTCCGTCAACAATGGTCAAATCAGCTTCGATTTTTTTAATGTCTTCGTCCTCAATTGTAAAATAATCGCGATCTAAAACCACTAAATCGGCGAACATTCCTACTTTAATATCTCCTTTTTTAGTTTGTTCCTGCGAAAACCAAGCGCTTCCTCTTGTGTACAATTCTAAAGCAGTTTGTCTGTTCAATCTGGTTTCAGTGTATAATTGTAAACCTCCAACCGTTTTTCCAACCGTCATCCAATACATAGAAACCCACGGATTGTAACTGCTCACGCGTGTAGCGTCTGAACCTGCTCCAACAGGAACTTCCATTTCAAGCATTTTTTTGATTGGTGGCGTGTTTTCTGCGGCTTTTGCTCCATAACGATCGGTGAAATATTCACCTTGATAGGCCATTCTACTTTGAACTGCGATTCCGCCGCCTAACGCTTTTACACGTTCGATGTTTCTTTCATCAATTGTTTCGGCGTGATCGAAAATCCACGGAAGTCCGTTGAAAGGAACGTCCTGATTTATTTTTTCGAAAACATTCAAAAATCGTGTAATACTTTCGTTGTAAGTCGCATGAAGTCTAAACGGCCAACGATTTTCTACTAAAAGGCGAACTACTTTTTCCAATTCGTCTTCCATGTTTTCTGGAAGATCGGGTCTTGGCTGAAGGAAATCTTCGAAATCGGCTGCAGAGAAAACCAACATTTCACCAGCTCCGTTATGGCGATACATATCATCTCCCTGATATAATTTCACCGTATCAATCCAGTCGTTGAAATCTTCAAATTCGTGTTTTGGTTTTTGTGTAAAAAGATTATAGGCAATTCGAACCGTTAATTGTTTCTTTTCATTCAATTCATTTACAACTTTATAATCATCTGGAAAGTTTTGAAATCCACCGCCCGCATCAATCACACTTGTTATTCCGAAACGATTTAATTCTTTCATAAAATGACGCGTCGAATTGATTTGATGATCGTAAGAAAGCGTGGGACCTTTAGCCAAAGTCGAATATAAAATCATCGCATTTGGCGTTGCTATAATAAGTCCGGTTGGTTCGCCGTTAGAATCGCGTTCGATTTGTCCACCCGGAGGCGCAGGCGTATTTTTGTTATAACCAACCGCTCTTAAAGCCGCTCGGTTCATAATTGCTCTGTCATACAAATGCAGAATAAAAACAGGAGTATCTGGTGCAATCGCATTGATTTCTTCTAAAGTTGGCATTCTGCGTTCAGCAAACTGAAACTCAGACCAACCACCCACAACACGAACCCATTGCGGATTTGGCGTACGATCAACCTGTTCTTTCAGCATTCGAAGCGCATCTGCCAAAGAGGGAACACCGTCCCAACGCAATTCTAAATTGTAGTTTAAACCGCCACGAATTAAGTGAATATGCGAATCATTAATTCCTGGAACGACTCTTTTATTTTGAAGATCAATTATTTTGGTTTCTTCAGAAGCAAAAGTCATGATGTCGCTGTCATTTCCAACAGCAATAAATTTTCCGTCTTTAATGGCAACCGCTGTAACGTTTGGCGTTTCTGCATTGAAACTATGAATTTTTCCGTTGAATAAAATTAAATCTGCTTTCATAATTTAATTATTAGCGTTTAATTTTGAAATAGCTTCTTTAATTCCTTCGCCTGCAACAGTATAAAATGCTGGTCCGGCAAGCAGAATTACCTTCGTTAAAGGTTTATATTCAGCTAATTTTTTATCTTTTAAATAAGTCTGTGTTCTATAAGCTTCAAACGTACCTAAAACAACATTTGTAGCAACCAAAGCCGTTGGAGAATCGATTCCGGCATCTTTTATATCACTTGCAAAAGAGTAGTTTGAAACGCCTAAACGTAAAGCTTCACGCATGGCAGTACTTCCAACGCTGATCATCAAATCGGGAGTAAATTTGTTGCGATCTCCCAATCCGATTAATAATAATTGTTTAGCTGCTAAAGTTCCTTTTTGAGGTGTAATTAATAAAGTTTCAAGAGCGTGACCTGTAAATTTTCCGCTTTTGCGTAATTCTGTAATGATCCCTTTTAGGGCATCGTCTAAATGTACCATTCCGTTTAGGTTTGCAGGTAGGGCAGGAGGATTAAAAATATCACCTTCTGTATATTCGAAAACGCAGGCAACTTGTAAATCTGCTTCAGCCGCAGATGGTCCCTGAACTAATCCGTTTACGGCAATTCCGTCAACTTTTCCCCAAGTTGTGGTTGATCCGATTGAAGCGGTTTGTGCAAATCCATTAAATGAAAATGTTAGAAGTAAAAGGATTAGATAAGAATATTTTAATTTGTATTTTGATGTTTGTGTTTTCATTGTTTAAGGTTTTAGTTGATGTTGTTTTAAATTATACAGATATAGAATTTGACGCGGATAAAACGGATTTGCTATCGCAAAAACACGGATTTGCGCAGATTTTTTATTAAAAATTTTATTTGATAAATCCGTTTTTATCAGCGTTTTTGCGATAGCAAATCCGCGTTATCAGTATTCTATTTTAGTGTCGGTATTTTTTTGTTTTAAAATTTAAATGCAAGTCGGGCGTTAAAGAAAACCCCGTCTTTTGAGTTCGGAATAATGTCGTTGATGAATGCACCAGTCTTGAAATACTGAATACCGCTGACAACCGAAATATATTTGTTTACGCTATACGTAAAGTTGGCTAAATAAGCAGTTCCGATGTATCTTTCGTCAGAGTCGCTTCCGCGGAGGTTTAAGGTGCCGCTTGGTCTGTAAACGCCATCTTCGGTTGAATATCTCCAGTTGAAAACCACATCGACTTGCATCTTTAAATTTGAAAGTAAATCCATTGTTGCATAAGGATGAATGTCGATAAGGTTTACCGGACCAACCTGCGGACTAAAACCAAAATAACCTCCTTTTGGATACAGCGGATTGAACGTTTGAAGATTTCCGTCGCCTTGATTTTTATCTCCTGAGATATAATCATTTCGAAGATTTATGGTTGGTTTGAATTTTGTGTTTTCGAAAGAATATCCAACATCGACAGATCCTGTCCACGCATTTATATTTCCAGATCCAAAACTTCCAAATTGATAGGCTGCTTCCAGATTGTAAATAAATCCGCCGCCGTATTTCCATAATCTTGTGCCGATTGTATGACGTCTTTCTGGCGCAATTCCTTCTTCAAAAAGCGATTCGTCTCTTCTTATTCCGAGATAATAAACATCGAGATTTCCTGCTTTTGGAAAAATTATTTTAGAGTATGCACCCCAAAGATTCAACTGTTTCGACATTTTATTATCAAAAACACCATCATAAATCGTATCTGCCATCATGGCAAAAGCATCAACAGAAACTCTCGACGAAGAATACATTACTTTTCCTCCAGTAAAATACAATCTTGCATTTGGACCTTCTCTTACCGAAATCAATCTTCCTGAACCGTAATCTAATTCTTGTCTTCCGGCACGAATCGTGACTTTTTTATCTTTTTGCTGCCAGACATTCACATCCAAAAATAAATTCTGAACATTAAGCTGATCTTCGTCAATGCCTCGTGCTCCGTTTACGCGACCGTCTTCCAAAGCACTTCTTAATTGCGCAAATACTCTGAAGGTTTTTCCTAAATGAATATCAGCATGAAGATCATAGCGTTGCAGAAGGAAATTGTTGTGCCCAATATTTAATCTGCCCCAATCTTCATTGTTGAAATCGACATATTCATATCTTGCTTCGCCTCCAAAAGAAAGATAAAAATTCTTATCATTATTTAAAGGAACAAATTTTAAATTCTCATAAAAGTTTCGGGAAGAATCTTTTAAGAATTCATAATTTTCGTCATAGCGCAAAAGTTTAAAATTTTGGGCTGATGCTATATTTCCAATTAACAGAAAAAGAAAAAATAGTTTGACGGTTTTCGATATGGATCTTGATGATTCCAACATAATGAAGCGTAAGGGGTTTATAATAAATGAATTAGTCAGATTAGTGCTTCAACATGTTGTGTGCATAATGAATTCCTAAACCGTAAGAACCACCATATTTTTTCATTAAATTTGTTACAGGAACATACGTTTCTTCACGAGCCCAATCTCTTTGAAGTTCCAATAAATATTGGATAGAAGTAATGGGTTGCGCTCCAACCTGAATCATTCTTTGAACTGCACGTTCGTGAGCTTCGGCGCTAACATCTCCGCAAGCATCTGTAATTACATACACTTCATAACCTTCTTCGATTGCAGACAACGCTGGTCCAACGATGCAAACTCCCGTCCATAATCCCGCAAGAACTATTTTCTTTTTGTTTTTTGCTACAATTGCTTTATAAGCATTTTCGTCTTCCCAAGTGTTCATTGAAGTTCTGTCGATATATCCTGAAGTTGCAATTGGATAATATTCTTCCAATTCTGGAAAAACAGGACCAGAGAAACTTTCTTCTGCAACAGTAGTAACCACTGTAGCGACATTGAAAATTTTAGAAGCTCCAGCGATAATAGCAACATTTGTTCGCAATTCGCTCAACGGAATATTGCTTGTAGCGAAAGCCATTTGGCCTTCAAAATCGATTAATACTAAAGCGTGATTGTCTGGTGATAATAAGTTAGCTGATGGTTTCATGATATTTATTTTTTAGGATTTGTGAATAGTTAAGCCAATGAAATGCCAAACTTTTAATTTGTTGTTGTGTAGGGTTTTAAGTTTTTAGCCAATAAAAAGAACTCACGATATATCGTAATTTTATTAAGCCTATTTAAATTTTATGCTAGTGAGCGGAAAGTTTTTTAATCATTTCTGCAGAAACAGAGTCAGCATAGATTCCAAAAGCGCTGGTTAAAACCCCTTTAAGATTATAAGTGTCAGAGATAATGCCGTACACAATATCTTCGTCTCCCGGATCGGTATCGCCTTCAAAACGAAAAATATATTCAATTTTGAATTCTTCAGGCGACATACTTTTAGTGTTATTATTGTAGCGAATGCAATTGGTGTCCAGATTAAAATTTTCTGTAAAGCCTTGATTATTTAGCCATTGTAAAGCTTCTGTAACGGTATCGAAAGAGGGTTGTTGAAATAAACTCATAATTTGAAGGATTAAACTGCCCGTAAATAAAAGTTCACGGGCAGTGATTATTAGTTTATTTGATGAACTCTAAAATATCTTTATTGATAGTTGCAGCTTCTGTCGTTGGCATTCCGTGAGGAAAACCAGGATAAGAAATTAGTTTTCCGTTTTTCAATAATTTAGCTGCTCTCGGAGCTTGACCATAAGGAACAATTTGATCGTCTTCTCCGTGTAAAACCAAAACTGGAATATCTAAACTTTTCAAATCTTCTGTAAAATCTGATTCAGAGAAAGCTTTAATTCCGTCGTGATGCGCTAATACTGAACCCATCATTCCCTGACGCCACCAATTGTGTTTGATACCTTCGTGAACCGTTGTTCCTTCACGATTCCATCCGTAAAAAGGAATTGGGAAATCGTAAAAATATTGTGCTCTGTTAAAGGCAGTTCCTTGTCTGATTTCATCAAAAACAGATAATGGCACACCTTCAGGATTTGATTCATTTAAAATCATTATTGGTGTTACAGCACTAATGATAACAGCTTTTGCAACGCGTCCTTTTCCGTATTTTGCTGCGTAACGAATTACTTCACCACCACCAGTTGAGTGACCAACGTGAATAGCATCTTTTAAACCTAAAAATTCAGTTAATTCAGCAATATCAGATGCGTAAGTTTCCATGTTATTTCCTTCAGAAGTCTGGCTAGATCTACCGTGTCCACGGCGATCGTGTGCAATAACTCTGTATCCTTTTTGAAGAAAAAACATCATTTGTGCGTCCCAATCATCACTTGATAATGGCCAACCGTGGTGAAAAACGATTGGTTGTCCTGTTCCCCAATCTTTGTAATAAATCTGTGTTCCGTCTTTTACTGTAAATGTGCTCATGATTTTTGATTTTTAGATTATTATTTATTTTATATTTTAATTAAAATTGATTATTTAGTTTTAATTGTAAGCTTTTAAATGTTTTTGTGTTTTATTTTGTTATTGTATAATGCAAATGTATTGGAGAATGAAACCTGAATCTGTTAATCTAGATTAAGAAGTAAAAAATGTTCTTAATTTTTCATTTAAAAGCTGTTTCATATATTTTGATCGTTAGCCATTTTTAAATTGACTGTTGATGCCATATCATAGCCAATTAATGTGCCTTAATAGTTAAAGCCTTTGTTTTAAAGGAATTCCTCGATTTTAGCTGTTTTTTGATTTACGATATTTCGTTATTTTATGAAAGGGTCGTTGTATTTTATATGAAAAACAGCAATTATCAGAAAAGAAAATTATTTGGCTGAGGTAATTTCAACTACTCTATTCTCCTTTTTGGCTACATCAAGAAAATCAAATACGAGCAACTTTGCAGCGTACAATTAGTAAAACACAACCATTATGAAAAAGACAATTTTTATTACAGGGGCATCATCAGGTTTAGGAAAAGCAACGGCTAAATCATTCCATGAAAATGGATGGAATGTAATCGCAACTATGCGTAAACCAGAAAACGAAACAGAATTAACGGCATTAGAAAATGTAAAAGTTTTAGAATTAGATGTCACGAATTCAAAGCAAATCACAACAGTAATCAATCAGATTTTGTTGACAGAAAATGTTGATGTGGTTTTGAATAATGCTGGTTACGGATTAATTGGTCCTTTAGAATCTTTTAGCGAAGAACAAATTGAGAACCAGCTTCAAACAAATCTTTTCGGAGTTATAAATGTTACAAGAGCTTTTGTGCCGTATTTTAGAGAAAGAAAAAGCGGAACATTCCTTAATATTACCTCAACTTTTGGTTTGTTAGGTTATCCAACCTGTTCCATTTATAACGCTTCAAAATTTGCAGTCGACGGATTTTCTGAAGGTTTGGCGTATGAATTAGCTCAATTCGGAATTAAAGTCAAAGTAATTGCACCAGGCGGAATGCAAACCGATTTCGCAGGAAGATCATTGCAGGGCGGTTTACACGAAGCCTATCAAAAATTAATTAATAAAGTCAGCGAAGGCTATAGCGAAGAACAAATTGCAAACTATACCAAAGCAGAAACGGTAGCCCAAATTATTTACGATGCCGCAACAGACGAGAAAAATCAATTGCGATATGTGGCTGGAAATGATGCCAATGCATTGTATAACGAACGTTTATCGATTACCCCAGAAAATCAGTTTCAAAATATGCGTTCTCAATTTTTGATGTAATGAATGTCTATCAGATTTAATTAAATTTGTTACCAATGAAAAAACAACCCGTACTATTCAATTCATTATCTCAGTTGCACAAAGCAATGGGATTACCGGCGCCGCTTCATCCGCTTATTAGTATTATAAACTATGGAGAAGCGCAATTTGATGCGGCCGATCTAGAAGGGGGAATTATTCTGAATTTTTATAAAATCTCGTTTAAAACCACATTTTCGGGAAAACTAAAATACGGTCAGGGATTTTATGATTTTGAAGCCGGAGGAATGTCTTTCGTAGCGCCGGGACAATTATTGAAAATGCAGGAAGAAGAAGCCGATTACGACGGAATGTCGTTACACATTCATCCAGACTTACTGCGCTCGTATCCGTTAGATGCTCAGATTAAACAATTTGGATTTTTCAATTATTCTGCTTCGGAAGCGCTTTATCTTTCGGAAAAGGAGAAAACAACAATTTTAAGTATTTATCAATTTATTCAGGATGAATTAAAAGAACGAATTGATAAATTCAGTCAGGACGTAATCATTTCTCAAATCGAACTTTTACTCAATTATGCCAATCGTTTTTATGATCGTCAATTTATTACGCGAAAAGCTGTAAATAATGATTTGCTTTCTAAATTGGAAGCGCAACTGGAAATCTATTTTAGTGAAGATACTTCTTTAATGAAAGGATTGCCTTCTGTACATACAATTGCTGAAAGTTTAAATGTAACGCCTCGTTATTTGAGCGATTTGCTTCGAAATTTAATTGGGCTAAACACACAGCAATTTATTCATGAAAAAGTAATCGAAAAAGCAAAAGAATATTTAGCAAAAGACGAAATGACAACTGCAGAAATTGCCTATCATTTAGGTTTTGAGCATCCGCAGTCTTTTAATAAACTTTTTAAAAGCAAAACCAATCTGTCGCCTTCAGATTATAAAAAAAGCCTTTTGAATTAGGTTTTTCATTTAAAGAAAATTACAATGAACATACATACTTTTATTAGCGATTGGCTTATCGCCAGCAACGCCTTTGACACCAACAAATATCTCGAGTTTTATCATCCTGATGCCATATTGGACGATCCATCTGTGGGAAGAAAATTTATTGGACATAAGGGAATCAAAGATTATTTTGAAAGCTATTTTATAGGTTACAATACCCATACGAAATTAGTAAACCTGATTATTAAAGAAGAAGAAAACGTACATCTTGAAGTCGAATTTACCGGAGATTTTTCAGAAGGAAAACTGGGTGGAATCTTTGATTTAAAATTTAAAGACGAAAAAATAATATTCACGAAAGCAGATTTAATTCATTAAAAAAATAAACTATGAGCATCACATTGGAAGAAATTGTTGAGCGTTCGCTGCAAATCAGAAAAAAATACCATGAACTTGAATTGCACCATCACGGCAGTAAATGGTCTGTAGAAGAAGATGCTTTGGCTTATTTGACAGACGCTGGATTAGTAGGCAGAAATGTAATGTCGCAGCAGGAACGCTGGCCTAAATCAAATTCTGAATCTGAACTAAAACATAAATTAGGAGAAAATATTTGGTGGCTTATTGTCATTGCAGAAAGATCTGGAATTGACATTGAAGAAGCTCTAAATAGTTTTTTAACTAAAACAGAAAAACTTTTATAACAGAAGTTTAACCATAAAAAAAATGCTAAACCCTAAAGTTTAGCATTCTCCCATTAGTAGGTTAATCAATCTTATAACCGTCATCACTAAATGTTTCTGGCTCACGATCATTTTCATCGTAACGTTCGACCAAATCGTCGTCCATATCATTTTCGTCGAGATCTTCCTCGTCTTCTTCTAAATCTTCTTCACTTAGATCTTCATCTAAATCAGTCTCGGGTGTATTTTGTTCGAAATCAAAATCATCTTCGTTATCCCTTTCCAAAGCGTTGGAATATTCGTTATCCAAATATTCATTATCGCTCAATTGTTTTTCTTCAAAAAGAAATCTTTCGTCAAAAGGATCTTTATATTGTTCTGAAAAGTTTTGATTTGCTATATTTTCATCTTCGTAATTGTTGTATCTACCTGGTGTCATAATTCATTTCTTTTAATTATTAAATCTGAAAAACTTATATCAATAAAATTAAAAATTAGATGCAAGGTTATTTTATACGATTCTTATTTACAGTTGCTAAATTTTCATTAAGAACTAAATTAGGTTTCAATGCATTTACTTTTCAGAAGCAATCTGATATTTCTATCTTTGCCTTTATATAAAAATAACGAATGACAATACAGGATTTAGTGGGAAATTATGCGATTTCCGGAAGCAATCAGGATGAAAATAATGAGATAACGTACAAAGGTGTTTTGACTTTAACTTTAGATAAAAATAACAGAATTGTTGCCGATTGGATAATCAATAATTCCAAACAAAAAGGAAAAGGTTTTTTTAAGGATAATATCTTGGTAATTAATTTTAGTTATAAAGGAGAAGACAATAAAACCTACAAAGGTGTTGCTGTTTACAGATGCATCAACAAAGATATTCTGGACGGATTTTGGTCAGAAAAACATGGAAACCCGCTTTATTTAGGTAGTGAATATTGTTTGAGAATGGAAACTACAGAGCGGTTAAATTAGAGTTTTTTTTAGTGAACTGTAATTTTAAACACATAGAAACATAGATTTTAATTTATAAAAAAAGAATATGGAAAGAAACTAGTTTCTAACACATAGCTGTGTGTTAAGCTAACTTTGTCAAAGTTTAACGCTGACAACTATGTGAATTGATGTAAGTGAAACGCCTCTATGCGTAATCTATCCCGAAGCTTCGGGACTATGTTTCTATGTGTTTAAAAACAAAAACCAGAAAATCGCTTTTTAAATTAATTTAACTGACTTGCAGCAACTTTTGTTCTTCTTTTATAAATAATTAGAAAACCAATCCAGATGGCTAAAAGACTTAGAATTAAAATAAGTTCTGTTTGATGAACGCCTTTTACAAAGAAATTATTTAGAGAGTGAAAACCCGCAACGGCTAATAAAGAACCGGTACTCGTATATACTTTTCCGATTCCCCAAGTTCCTAAAAAGAGGATTCCGAAGAAAAGCAGATTACTTGAAGTGATTTCAAAATTTAAATGCCACGCAAACCACAGAATCGCAATAATTAATATCGAAGTAAATTTAGGAAGCGATTTTAATTGTTCTTGTAAAAAGCCACGCCAGCCAATTTCTTCTAAAAGTCCGTAAACTAAAATGGTAAACATCAACAAGATTGGAAATTTGCCGAGTGTTGCATAATAAACTCCAGCGATTAAAACGGCTGGAAGAATCCAAAAAATAACAAACGGAATAAGTGCCGTTTTATAAATTCCTTTTAATGACATCGGATTAGAAAGCGAAAAGATTTTGATGGCAGCAAAAGCACCAATCGCCGGACCAACGCCGCGAAGTAAAATCTTTAAATATTCGTTTTCTATTCCTGCTAGTAATTCGGTTTTTACAGCGACATATCTGCAGATAATTGCAATTGCGTAATAAACTATAATAGCGCCAAAGTTGATTTTATTTTTCATCGGTTATTTTGTTTGATTTAGTAGAGCAAACTTAGCGAGCTAAAATGAAACTAAAATTGACTTTGGGTAAGAAATCATTTTTCCATCACTCTTTTTCGAATTCGGCTTAAACTTTCTGCCGTTAATCCTAAATAAGAAGCAATGATTTTGAGTGGTGTTCGTTGAAAAACTTCAGGGCGTCCTTCAATGAGTTTTAAATAACGCTCTTGCGGAGAAAGTGTCAATAAATTAATTTGTTCTTGCTGTTTGCGAACATAAAGCATTTCAGAAATGGCTTTTCCAATTCGTAAACCTGTTTCAGATCTTTGGTATAATTCGTTCAAATCCTGATGAAAAATAGACCAAAGTGTCAAATCTTCCAAAGCTTCAGTTTTAATAACAGACGGCTGCTGGTTCAGAAATGACATATAATCGCTGATAAAACTATTTTCATACAATAAATTGATGCAAATATCTCTTTTGCCATCCCAAACAAATAATCCGGCAGAACCTTTTATGACAATGTTGAGATACTTTTCTACGCTGTGATAATCTTTTATAATGTCAGATTTGCTGAATTCGCGGACTTTAATTTTCTCCGAAAAGCCTTTCCAGACATTCATATCAGCAGTAAAATAATTTTCGAAAACTCGTTTTACATCTTCAGGAGACGGACTTTGTGGCATTTTATAAAAGTATGGGTTTAAAATGCCAATTTAAGTTTTATCTTTCAAAATAAAAACAACTGTATTGGATTGTTTAGTTTTTTAAACACATAGCAACATAGAATTTTTTTTTGAAAAGGTGATTGAAAGAAACTAGTTTCTAACACATAGCTGTTCGAGTAACTTTGTCAAAGTTCAAAACTTTGACAAAGTTTGATTTTTTAGACAAAAGTTACTTCAAACAAGGCAATTGTAAAACATTCGCATTTAGCGGTTGTTCTACTTTTCTTTCTAGTTTTTCAGGATTTACCGTAATGTAAATTTCCATAGAACCCGTTCCGACTTTTAATCCGAGAATATGTCCGCCGTAGGCATCAAATTTATCATCTGTCGCTACGCCGTGCATGTGAATAGAAGGTTTTTCGCCGTTCCAGGCAATAGAACCAGTAATACTTCCCATTTCGACTTTATTGAACGTTTTGGGATGAAATTTCTTTTCGCCAAAATCATAAAATCCGAAAGTGGCTTCTTGTGCAAAACCAATTCCGCTAAAGTTTGCAGATGGAATATTTTGTTCTTTAGCGAGATTTTCAATTAATGCTAAAACATTATCGCCTTCGCGAAGAACCATCAGATAACCTTGAGGCGTTTTGGTATAACGACATTTTTCAGCGTCTTTTTGTTGGGCTTGAGAAATATTGAAAGCCAGACAAAGCAGTATTAGACTAGTGATTTTTTTGATATCTATATTCATAATTACATAAATTAATTGACGTTTGTACGCGTGTCAATCTGCATCATTCTATTATAATCTTCGTTGTATTTTTCAGGATCAGAAGCTGCATATTCATTTTCTGGTTCCGGAAGTACGTGAATTTTAGAATCGCTGATCGAAATCACAGCCGAACAAACATAGATTCCGACTTTTCCTTCACTGTATTTAAAATCTAGTAAAGTCAATTTTACGACATCGTTTATAGAAAGTTCGTAATAATTTCCATAACGGATAATTTTGAAGTAAATCTGTTTTTCTTCGGCAATTTCAAATTGATTGGTTTGAATGTTTTCGAAAATGAAATTATTTTTCACGTCTTTTTCATTAAATCCCCAAGCTCTAAACTGAACAAAACCGTTCATGAAATCAATCGAAATATAATACGCTGTTCCTTCCTTATCACATTCAATTACAAAACCGGTTTTTCCCATTCCTTCAACAGAAAGCGTTCCTTCCCAGACAAAATCCATTGAGGGTTTTTCGAAGCAATAAATTTCATACCCGCTTCTGCATCCAAAACGCCATTTGTTTTCATTTTCCTGTACAAATTCAGCAGTAGGATTTCCGAGAACTGGCAAAGGCTGCGGTAGATCTTTTTGTTGAATGGTTTTCTGGTATAACTTTTCCCAATAATAATAACTCTTCAATAAAAGTCTGCCACTATTGTCTACCGTTACTTCTTTTGGCGGCGGAATAACGCGATGCGTATTGACATTTCCGTCAGCAAAATAAAAATTATAAACCAAAAAGTGTTTGCCATCTTTAACCACACGAGCTGCATAATTGCCCTGCGGAAGCAAAACATTATTATGAAAAGCCGAATATTCTCCTCTAAATTCTGGAGAACACCAATATCGCACCTTAATATCTTCTCTGATAGAGCCCAAAAGATAGTGTGTTCCCTTAATCTCAAACACGCACGGACATTCTACATCGTCATATACATACGGAATATGCAGTGCTTTCTGCAAAATAAAACCCTCTTTTTCTCTTTTGGCAACCGCAATACAACCTCTTCGATACGTTGGTCCAGATGCACTTCTGGCACAAATTAACATATAATCTTCGCCTTTATATTGGTATTTGAAAGGATCACGAAAACTAATCCATTTTCGCGGATTATTGTTCTGACCTTCATAATGCGGCGCTTCACTTTTGAATGGAAGTCCGTATAAATTTTCCTTTTTCCAGGTAATTAAATCATCAGAAACAGCTCTTCCTATTTTTTGTTCAATTCCTTTATCCTGACGTTTAAGACCAGTGTAATACATTTCATAACCTTCACCTTCCGATTTTTTGCTGACATGCATTGTCCAAAGCATATCATCGTCCCATTCTCCGGGATCGCCGACAAATATGGCATTTTTGACTCTCTTCCAAGAAAGTCCGTCTTTTGAAACTGCATGTGCAATATAATCGTGATTAGGGATAATTAAATGAAATAAATGATGAACTCCTTTTTCATCTATAAATACATCAACATCTCCAATTTCCCAGTTGCTAAATCCTGAACCTGAATACATTTATTATTTATTTTAATCTGTTACTATTTTTTTTGCCACGAATCGCTCGAATTTTCTCAAATTTAAGATTTGTGCAATCGTGGCTTTTTTAACGATGAACGAACTTTGACAAAGTTATCGCCCAGCTATGTGTTAGAAACTAGTTTCTTTCCATCTTCTCTAAATTCAAAAACAGAAAACCTATGTTTCTATGTGTTTAAATTTTCTCTACGAAAACTCATTATTTTATAATCTTATAATGTTTCAACCCTTCTAAAATTCCTTCAGAAGCCGCCGTTGTGGCCACATAAATGCTTTTTGTAGTTTCGTAATCCGCAAGTTCAGCGCTTCGGTTTCCAACAATAATTCCTTTTACCGGACCTCTAAACATATCCACATCATTTCCAGAATCTCCCGCTGCAATTACATTCCCCAACGGAATAGACCATTTTCTGCACAAGAATTTAATCGCATTTCCTTTAGAAGCCCTTTTGGGAATAAAATCTAAAAACTCTCCGTGACTCGGAATAATATTGACTTTATACCAGCCCGTGCCTAAAACGCGAATTAATTCTTCATGATCGTAATGTTCTTTTTCATAATAATACGAGATTTTAAAAGGATTTTGCGCTTCTTCTTCCTGTAATTTTATCCACTTTACTTCTTTTAAGCGATTGACAATATCATCTCTTTTCCATCTTCCAGAAAGAAATTTTGCCCAGCCTTTATCCAGAATATAATCTTCTCCATTGGTATAATAAATTTCTGTTCCGACAGAACAAATAATGAAATCGGGTAGGGGAAATTCTTCTTCTTTGATTACTTTTTTTACCAAATCCAGATTTCGTCCCGAAGCCATTGCAAAAGCCATTTTATCGGTACGATTGATTAAATGTGTTTTTAGTTCTGCCAAACCCGGATTAGAAAGTTTGGGTTCAATTAAAGTTCCGTCAATGTCAGAAACCAATAAATGATCGACTTTTCTTTTTAATCGGCTGATGTTGATATTTGGATAATGCTGTTTCTTGATGCCGGCAGAAGAGACCGATAAATTTTCTTTGATTAAATCTACATATTGATTCACGTGACTTATCCAACTGTAATGTTTTTGAATATTGATAGCGCCGTTATTCGAATAATATTTCCATTGATTTTCATCAGTCAGAATATTTCGCAGCGCTTTTTTGATCTCGCTTTCTTCCTGCGGATTTACCAATTCACCGTTTTGACAAACTGGAATAATTTCTGAAGGTCCACCATTTTTTGTCACCACAACCGGAAGTCCAGAACTAGCCGATTCGATAACGGTCAAGCCGAAGTTTTCATGCAAAGCTAAATTCACAAAAACGCCTCTTTTTTCGGCTGCATAACGGTAAATAATTGAAACCTCATTCTCAACATCATGTTTTTTCGGAATTGCCATTTTTCCATATAAATCGTATTTGTCCATTAACAACAACAAATCTGTTAAGACATCTTTTTCAGATTCGGGCATTTTGGCGATATCTTTACGAATTCCTGCAAAAATGACCAAATTAGCCATGCTTTGCAATTCTTTGTCTTTTCCGTAAACTTCTATTAAAGTGTTGAGGTTTTTATGGCGATCAGGTCTTGAAAGTGCCAAAATAATAGGCTTATGCGGATTGGTAAGGAATTTAGAAATCGTTTCTGCAACCCAATATTTTCGTTGCGCTTCCTCCATTTGTTTGTCCGAATCGTTTTCCTGATAATAATAAGGAACAAATTTTCTGGTGTCGATTCCGGGAGAAATGGCGTGGTATTTTCCTAATTCAAAATTTTTGTAGGCTTTGTAAGTCTCAATTTCCTGTTCGGTAGAAGTGACAATAAATTCAGCAAGTTCAAGTGTTTTTTCTTCAGCCGCCATTCGGGCTTTAAATTTGAATTTCTTTTCTAAATCCTCTTCTAATTCTCCACCTTCAATAAGTTTTTTCTTTTTATAAAAACCCAAAGAATGTCCCGTATGCGCAAAAGGAATATTTAAAACGGCTGATAATTCCGCAGCAGCGTAACCGGCATCAGCATAATGAGAGTGAATCCAGTCGGGAAAAATATTGTGTTGTTTGATGTGTTGCATCGCGCCATTCACGAAAGTGTCCAAACCTTCCCAAAGCTGTTCTTTTGCCTTGTATTTTTTTCCCAGAAATGGAATTCTTCTAATGTCTAATTTCTCATTTATAACTTCAACTGGAACAGCATATTCGGGCGAAAGAGCAGGATCGTCAATTAATCTGGTAAAAATATGAACATGTTCTACATCTTCGTGTTGTGATAAAAATTCTGCTAATTCGTAAATGTATTTGGTCTGACCTCCATTGTCGGCATCTCGTCCAATTTCCAGACCAGAACCTTTTAAAAGGCCGTGTATATTGATAAGTGAAATTCGTAATTTTTTCATCATTCTTCATTAAATATTTTCAATTTGCAATTTACAGCGCTTGTAAGGATTAAGAAGAAATAATTACGTTTTAAATTTACATAGTTCCCACGTTTGAAGTTGAGAAGAGGTGTTTTATCTATAAAATAAAAGCCTGATCATGAAATCAGGCTTTGAATAATTTAGCTATATTTTTAATTTTTGTTAATGAGATTTTCAATGTCAATTTTTGAAATTTCAGGATTAGCTCCAGCCGATCCTGCGACCAAAGCTCCCGTGGCACAGGCGAAATTCAATGCTTTTTGAGGTTCTACTTCAGTTAAAAGAGAAGTGACCAAAGCACCCAGAAACGAATCTCCAGCACCAACAGTATCTTCTACTTTTACAGTGTATCCTTTGTTTTCGTACAAATGTTTATCCCACAACAATAAAGCACCATCTTTTCCTCTTGTAACACAAATCGCTGTGGCGTTAGAGAGCGAACAAATAAAATTCATGTTTTCCTCTAAGGTCGTGTACGGAGAATCTAGCGCGGTACTAATTTCTGTTAGTTCCTCATCATTAAATTTAATGAAATTGGCAAACTGCATTAACTCCAACAAAAGTTCATAGTCGTAATGCGGTTTTCTTAAGTTAACATCAAAAACCTTGTAAGTATGTGTATTTAATAGTTCTTCTAGCGCTTGTCTCGAAACTTCGTCTCTTGCAATTAAACTTCCGTAAACTAAAATATCAGCGTTAACAACTAATTCTCTGGCTTCTTCGGTAAGCACAATTTTATCCCATGCAGAAGGATAAAGGATTTCGTAAGTGGCAGATTTTTCTTCATCCAAAGTCACATTTACCAATCCAGTTGGGAATTCATCAGATTTTAGAATGGTAGTGGTTTCTAAACCTAATTTTTTGACTTCACTTAATATTGCTTCCCCATTTTCGTCCTTGCCAATACAGCTGATCATGCTGGACTCGACTCCGAGCGCTTTCATACGTAAGGCTACATTTAGCGGTGCTCCGCCAATTCTTTTTCCATTTTCAAAAATGTCCCACAATACTTCTCCGAAAGCGACAGCTTTTAGTTGTTTGATGTTACTCATTTAATTTTGTTTTATAATTTATAATTTGGGGCTTGTAAATTTTAACTGAATCCATAAAAATAAAAAACATTAGCGGTTTCTGCAACCTAATTCTCAGAATGATAACAATCTATTCATTTTAAAAAGTCTAAAGTTTTGATTTATATTTGTTTAATGAGTAGTATTTTTTTTATAAAATTATAGTTTTCAAGATGATAAAGTGGGTTAAAATTACAATTAGTATTTTAATTTTTATAAGTCTTATTTACGAAGCAAAATTCTTTTTTTAAGAAAATTTTAATCTTTCTCTAAGAAGTCCGTTCTCATTTATATATTTGTAATCAGTCTAAATAAGAATAAATTACATAATTAATATGAAAGCAGTCCTTAAGGCATTAAAAAACAATGTTTTATCACAAGTGTTTCTAGCGTTTTTGATCTTGATTTTTTGTTCAGAAACCGCTTTTTCTCAATCAACTACAGGTACAATCTCAGGTAAGGCAATCCTGAAAGACGGAAATCCTTTACAAGGTGTTTCGGTAAAAATTTCAGAATTAAATAAAACTACCACAACCGATGCTGAGGGGTTTTATCAAGTAAGAAATATTCCTTTTGGAACTTATTTGGTTGAAATAAATTTAAACGGATATGATTCGATGCCAGCCTCGGTTTTGGTTGATCAAAATAATACAGAAGCCAAAGCTGATTTTGAATTGACGTATACTTCTCAAAAACTAGAAGAAGTTATTATTAGTTCTGGAGGAAACCGATTTGCGAGAAAAGAAAGCGAAGAAGTTTCTAAAATGAAACTAGGAAACATGGAAAATCCTCAGGTTTACACCATTGTAAGCAAGGAATTGATGAAGGAGCAAGTAATAACCGATTACAATAGCGCTTTTAAAAATGTTCCTGGGGCCGGTATTGCAGAAGTGAGAAATCAGGGAAGAGCGACTAGTATTTCCAGAGGTTTTGCGACGCCGCAGTTAGTGAGAAACGGAGTTGGAAGTTTTACGTACACCACGATCGATCCTGCTAATTTAGAGCGTATTGAAGTCATAAAAGGACCATCTGCAACTTTGTTCGGAAGTACTATTTCTTCTTTTGGAGGATTATTTAACAGAGTTACAAAAAAGCCTTTTGATTTCTTTAAAGGTGAAGTTTCGTACTCTGCCGGAGATTGGGATTTAAATCGCTTGACAGCCGATATCAACACGCCGCTTAATGCAGATAAGACGGCTCTTTTTAGAATTAATACGGCTTTGCACAGCGAAAGAAGTTTTCAGGATGCAGGATTTAATAAAAGCTTTTTCATCGCGCCGAGTTTTTCTTATGAAGTAAACGAAAGATTGACTTTATTGATTGATGCTGAGTTTAGTACTTCTAAAGGAACTTCTCCAACTAGATTAGCGCCGTACACAAAAGCAGACGCTACAGCACATAGTATTGAAGAATTAGGAATTCCGTACAAGCTTTCTTTTGCCAATAATACAGTGAATTATACCAGTCAGCAATACAATATTTTTGCTCAGTTAAAATATAAAATTTCTGATCAATGGACTTCGCAAACGGTTATTTCACGTACCAGATCATCATCAGACGGATATGTTGTGGCTTTGACTATGCTGACCAACGAAACGTTGAGACAACAAGTTACCAATCAGGAATATCCGTACTACGGAACTGATATTCAGCAAAATTTCAATGGAGATTTCAAAATCGGAAAATTGCGTAACAGAGTAGTAGCAGGTTTAGATTTTTACAGTCTTCGTGCCACGCGTAATGATGCAACCGTAAACATGCCGGCAATCAACTTTAAAAAACCGGGAGATGCTTACAATAATTTTACTATCAAAAGAATAGAACCATTATTTACGACAGCGAAATACACTAATTTCGTTTCAAACAACGAACGAACGTACAGCGCTTATGTTTCTGATGTTTTGAATGTTACAGACAAATTATTAGTAATGGGTGGAGTTAGAGTGGATCGTTACATTAACAAAGGAGTATATTATCCGAGTCGTGATTCTATTGCAGGAAGTTACAATCAGACAGCATTTTCTCCAAGATTTGGAGCTGTTTATCAAGTTGTTAAAGACAAAATTTCTGTTTTCGGAAATTATATGAATGGATTTAACAACGTGGGAGGATCTGACTTTAACGGAAATACTTTCAAACCAAATCAGGCGAATCAGTTTGAAGGAGGAGTTAAATTTGACTTTAATAAAATTAGTGCGACTTTCAGTTATTACGATATTCAGGTGACAAATGTAACACGAGACGATCCGGATCATTTGAATTTCCAACTTCAGGACGGAACACAATTGAGTAAAGGTTTTGAAGCAGAATTAATCGCCAATCCGATTCGCGGTTTAAACATTGTAGCAGGTTATACCTATAATGATAGCGAATACACAAAAGCAAATCCGACTATAAACGGCTTACGTCCAACAACTGCTGGTTCGCCAAGAACAGCCAATCTTTGGGCAAGTTACCGTTTGTCTGAAGGTCCAGCTGCAGGTCTTGGATTTGGTTTTGGAGGAATTTATGGTAGCGAATATTATCAAACGAATACTTCGACTTTTAAATTTAGTATTCCATCTTACACTGTTTTGGATGCTTCTGTTTTTTATGACAGACCAAAATTTAGATTAGGATTAAAAGTAGATAATTTAACCAATGAAAAATATTGGTCGTATCGTTTAGCAGCTCAAAATCCGACGCGAGTGACAGGAAATATGACATTTAAATTCTAAATCACAATTCTTCATTTCCAATGATATTATCTACATTTGGATTTTATTGCAACTTATGACCAAAGGTTTTAAAAATACCATTAGACAGATACATTTATGGCTCGGTTTAGCATCGGGCCTTATTGTTTTTATAGTAAGTATCACCGGATTTCTTTATGTTTTTGAAGAAGAAATTCGTGATTTTTCAGAGAAAGAATATCTCCATGTTCCCATTCAGGAAAAGCCATTTATTGGATTAAAAATTATAATTGAGAATTACCAACATCTGGAACCAAAGCAGAAAATTACGACTTTAAAAATAAATAAAGAAGAATCGAATGCTTCTATTGAAATTTCAACAAAAAAGAAAAAGACCTATTATTTTAATCCATATGACGGCACTTTAATCAAGCAGCAAGGTTCAGATTGGCTGAATACAGTACTCGAAGTGCATCGAAATTTATTATTAGGCGAGTTTGGCGAATTTATTCAAGGCTGGTCAGTTATAATTTTCATCATCATGCTGATTACAGGATTGATTTTGTGGTTTCCAAATCAAAGACGTTTGCTAAAACAATCTTTAAAGATAAAATGGAGCGGTTCGTTTAAAAGGGTCAATTTTGACTTGCATCAGGTTTTAGGGTTTTACACTTCTATTTTCTTGCTTTTAATTGCTTTTTCAGGAACGTATTTTAAATACGAAACCGTAAAAAAAGGAGTTAGTTTGGTTACAGGAACGAAACTCAGAAAAGGCGACGAAGTGGTTTCTAATGCAAAAATAGATTCTACCTCAATGCCTGTACGATACAATACTATTTATGAAGCGGCTAATTCAAAATACCCTGGAGCAACATCCGTTTCTTTTTCAATTAGAAAAACGGGCGAACTTCGATTAAGAATGACCTATCCGAGCGATTGGGCAAGAAATCAGAATACTATTTTCTTCGACGGAAAGACAGGACAAATGCTCCGAACAAAATTGTACAAAGACAACAACGCAGCAGATGTTTATGAAGCGAGTAATCATGATTTGCATACTGGAGTTTTCTTTGGTTTGATTGGAAAAATAATCTGGAGTTTGGTCAGTTTGATTGGGGCATCACTACCTATAACAGGATTTATTATTTGGTGGAAGAAAGGGAAGAAGGTTAAACGTAAAAAGATTAGGGTTTAAAATTAAAATATTAAATTCAATATGCAGCGTAAAATCTCTCTGACTTTGCGCTTTTTTTTATTCAAGACCTTTAAAAAATGGCTTGTAAAATTTCACTACAAATTTCCCTCCACTTATTACAAGATATAATTTTTCGCCTTTATTTTATAAAAAGAATAAATTTCAATATTCTACATTTGGTCATAATGCAAAAAACTACGACCATGGAAATCAATTTAATTTCAGAATCATTTTGGGGAAGCAAAAAGAAAACTTCGTTCTGGGAAAGATTATTTCGAAGAAATCAACCCGTAAATAAAGCGCTGACCACACCAGAAATTATTGGTAAAAATTGTCAGGGTTTGTTGTTGAAAAACGAAATTTTAAAATCATTTCTGTTTTCTACAGATATGGCGCTTATCGAAAATAATGATGCCGATGCAATTCTGGCGGTTTATCCTTTTCCGCCTTCACCAAAAATAATCAAAACGCTGATTGATTTTGCCGGAAAACCTATTGTCTGTGGCGTTGGTGGCGGACAAACAAAAGGAAAGAAATCGCTTGAAATGGCAATCTATGCTGAAGAAATGGGCGCGCATGGTATTATTGTCAATATTCCTTTTGAAAATAAAGACATCAAAAAAATAAGAGAAAAAATTACATTACCAATTATAGCAACGGTTACTTCATCAGATTATAATTTTCTACAGGGAAAAATTGATGCCGGGGTAAATGTTTTTCATGTTTCGGGAGGAGCAAATACGAGTAAAATTGTAAAAGAGATTACAGCTCAATTTCCAGATTTTCCTGTAATGGCGACAGGGGGTAAAAATTTAGAAAGTATTCAAGAATCTATTGATTCTGGTTCGAGAGCAATTGTGCTTTCTCCGCCTTCAAACAAAGATTTATTTAAAACAGTAATGGAAAAATACAGAAAAACTTTTGGTAGTTTTTAAAGGGTAAGATACTGATTTTCTGTGATACTGAGATACTGAGTTTCTAAGTTTGAAAAACAAATAGTGCTGTCTGAAATAGACAGCACTATTTTTGTAGGTTTACTAAATAAACATAGCCCAAGGTTTCAACCTTGGGTACGCAAACAGAAGAGATTTACATTGCGTCCCTAATGTTGAAACCTTGGGCTATGTTTGAATTAGAATTAGAATATATGATTTAATTAACCATGTGCTTCCACCGAAACGGCATTCCATTTTTCCCAGTTTTCTAATTTTTGCTCGTAGCTTTGTTTTACGAATGGAAGCGCTATTTTTCCTAATAACAATCGTAAAGGAGGATTTTCATTTTCTACAAGATTCACTATGGCCGGCGCTGTTGCTTCTACTTTTCCGAAGATATTTTCGCTTTCTGCAAATGCTTTTTTAATTTCATCATAATGTGGTAAACTTTCACTTGTAATTCCGGTATGCCAAATGTTAGAGGCGTATCCGTTTGGTTCTAATAAGGTTACGTTGATTCCGAATTGTTTTACTTCTGAAGCCAAAGTTTCACTAAAACCTTCAACTGCAAATTTAGACGCGCTGTAAATTCCGGTTGAAGTTGGTAAAGTCGCCAATCCTAAAATGGAAGAAACCTGAATAATATGTCCGCTTTTTTGTGCTCTCATAATCGGCAGTACGGCTTGTGACAACCATAAAGTACCAAAGAAATTGGTTTCGAATTGTTCTCGTGCTTCTTGTTCACTAGCTTCTTCAACAGCGCCTGTAAGCGCATAGCCTGCATTGTTAATTAGAACGTCAATTGTTCCAAAATGCTGTTTTACTTTTTCAACAACATTCAAAGATTCCTGACGGTTGTTTACATCCAGTTTTAAAGTTAAAACCGAATCACCGTATTTTTCCTTAAGATTGTTTAGGGTATCAACGTTTCTGGCTGTTGCAGCTACTTTGTATCCTTTTTCTAAAAATGCTTCTGTCCAGGTTCTTCCAAATCCTTTTGATGCTCCTGTAATTAAAATTGTTTTTGACATGGTAATTGTTTTTTATAGATAATATTAAAACTTAAATATGACCGAAAGGTCATTTTTATGATAAAAAATTTAAATCGTTTTTTCAGAGATTAATTTTTTAAGTGTTTTTGTAATCGTATTCATGTTTTCGTTGTTTCCGGACATTCTCGACATTAAATGTCCGCCTTCGAGCATCGCAAAAAGAGCAGTAGAAAACTCTGCTGCATTCCATTGCGGATCAAATTCTCCATCTGAAATTCCCTTTTCAATTATGGAAGTTAAAAGCTGTTGTCCACGTTTGATAGCGGAATTGACTTTTTCTTTTACAATCGGATTCGTATCATCAGCTTCCGTTCCGAAATTCAATAAAGGACAACCGCCCATAACTGGTGGATTAATCGGATTGCTGAAAAAATCGATATAAGCAAAAAGCTGTTCACTTGCATTTTTGGCTTGCATGATTTCTGCCTGAAGTTTTGTACTTAGTAGTTTCATATTATGATCGACAGCAGCGCAAGCCAAAACATCTTTATTTTCAAAATGAACATACATACTTCCCTTTGACAATTTAGTTGCTTCCATAATATCGCTCATAGAAGTAGCTGCAATTCCTTTTGTATTAAAAATAGGAGCGGCTTTTTCTATAATAAATTGTCTGGTTTCTTCACCTTTTGTCATAATAGGTTGTATTGTTGATGCAAATATATGACCGATTGGTCATATATGCAAATAATAAGTTGATTTTTTTCTAAAGTGCTCAGAAATATGATTTTTCTCTGAAAATTATTGACTTTGGAAATAAAAAAAGAGCCGCTAAGTGCGACTCTTATATATTTAACTAGAAAAATTCAGCCCTTTATTTTTGAACCCTTTAAAAAGTTCCTGTCTTGCGGAACTTATTGTTTCTTCGGTTCTGTAAATACTGCACCAAAATTTAATTAGCACTTTATATTTTCCATCAGAAATAGAACTGTAATAGATTTGTGATGGTTTTGCATTGTTTACCAAAGGAATGTTTCCAAGTGTTTCGTGCACTATTGAATTAATTTCTTCGGGAATCGTTTCTCCGTTGATTTCAAAAGTAATTTCAACCAGTTTAAAATTATCAGTGTACGTCCAGTTGGTAATATTTTGAGACAATAAATTACCATTCGGAATAATAATCTCGGCACCGTTTGGCGCATTGATTTTGGTTGTACGAAGTCCCATCGATTTTACACGGCCCGATTCTGAACTAATTTCTACAACGTCTCCAATCTGAATTGGTTTATCAAAAATCAAGATAATTCCAGAAACAAAATTGCTCACAATGTTCTGAAGTCCAAGTCCGACACCAACACCCAAAGCTCCCAAAAGAATGCTTAATTTGTCTAGAGGCATTCCTGATGCAGCAACGGCTAGTAAATAACCGCTGATTAAAACCACTAATCTGGTAATAAGTAATTTGGAATGTTGTCTTTTATTGATATTTTCTTCGTTTTCATCATCATCAATTTCACCGAAGAAATACGCGACATATTTCTGCAGTAAGTGCGCTGCCCAAATAATGATAAAGAATAAAACGATATTACCTAAAGTAAACGTAATGCTTCCGATGGTATTTGGATGGTTTAATAACGAAACCAAAGAAGCACGAAGCGATTCCCAAATATTCAGATTTGAAGCAATGACAATCAGCCACATGTAACTGATTATGATGATGAAAGGTTTTTTTAGTGTGTCTGATAAACTTTCGTGGTCAAACATTTTTTCAATACCTCTTTTAACTCTCGTGGTGTAAATCTGCAATAAGATAATTTCTAAAATAACCTTCAATAAAACGCTTAAGGCCACAATTTGAGTTAGCGAAATAAATGCCGTCAGACTTAACATATTTGAAAGAGAAACTCTTCCGAACAAATTATAAAGAATTGACAAAACATTTAAGCTTATAAAAATGATGCTTGCCCATTTAAAAAAGCCTTTTATATACAATTCTTCTTTGAGTGTTTTGATCTGAACCAAACCGTAACGAATTCCTAAAACATTGATTGCAACAAAAGCAAAACGTTGTAATAATCCGATGGTTATAAATAAATCTAGGAAACAAAGTGCAAAGAATAATCCTAAAAGAAAAAGCCAGTTTCGCATGGAAACTCCAGACCATTGATTTTTGAAAAGAACGGTTAAAACACCAAGTAAAAATAACTCTAATAACTCCAAAAATAGGGCAGGTGCATATAAATTAGTTACAACTGCAATGTTTAGGACAATAACCAAAACAGGCAACAAAATGCCTCGATTTAAATATTTAAAATTTAAAAGAGAAAGATTTTCGCTGTAGTCATTTGCTTTTAGGTATTTTAAATTTCGAGAGATGTACCAAAATAAAAGCCCAGCAAAAAAGCATAAAGTAAAAAGACCGCCCGCTTTGTAACTTAGGTAATAAGCAGCAACATTTTCTTCAATTATGATTTTAGCTTTAATGTTATGTGTAACTTTTCTAGAAGCTGCAGAATCACTAATTTGCCATAAAGAAGGATACTCTTTATTGAAAATACTGATTCCCGATTTCTCCAATTTACTTTCTACATTAATTAAAGCATTAGAAACCGAAATTTTTCTTTGAACGGTAAGTCTTTTTTTATTGTTTAAAGTCGTTTGGTTTTTAGTCATCAGACTATCTGTGGCAATGTATCTTTTTTTAAGATCTGCCATTTCTTTCTTAAAATGACTGCGACGAATGGTGTCTTTGATCAAAGTCATTAAAGTCTTGTCATTGCGAAGTTCAATTACACGACTTTTAATTTTTTCGAGATTCAGATTGCGTTCATTAATTATTTTATTTTGATCTTCTAATTCCTGCTCAATTTCTTGAAGTACAACGCGATACATTTGCTGATTACGCACATTCGGATTTGCTCCCTTTAAACTCGCCAGAATTAAGTTTAGTTTACTTTCTGTGCGTTTCATATCGCCAAAAAGATGATGCGTGTCGCCAGCAAAATCAGTATCGTTATAAGCAGTTTCTAATACTTCTCCAGCTTTTTCTATCGCGATCAAATAATCGCTGTCGGTTGCTGTGGTATCGTTAAATAATCTTCCGCGACTTTCTTTTTTTACAGGCTTTTTATCCTGAGAGTAATTAGTTTGAGTGAAAAGAAAGAAGAAAAATAATGAAAAAAAATAAAAAGTTCTTATTTGAAAAATCATAATGTAAGGGGCTTGCTTAAGGAACTCAAATTTAATTTTTTTTGGCAAACTTTCCATTAAGAAAAATTAAATTTAAGTATGTTTAACATGGCTTACATTGTCATTTTACTTATTGCTTCTCAAAGCAATTTCTTTTCTGATTTTTTTTAATGAACTAGAACTTATAATGATAAACGTAACCATAGATAAAGGCATGACAATTAACGGGGTAAATCCTTTTTTTAGAATTAAAAATGCAACCAGAAAGATAAAAATTACAGTAAAAGTAATTAATGTATAAAGTAAGATCGTAATTAATTTTTCATTTTTTAGTAATTCTTCGATTGTCATTTCACTAGGTTTCCTTACTTTCATTTTATATTTTTACATTAGAGTTTAAGATGGGACAAATTTTAATATAAAAATAGTTAAAAACAATAAGTCAATTTTTTTTGACTACTATATTCATTCATGGAAGAAATTGAAACTTGCCCGGCCCAAAGACTTTTAAAGATGTTATCTGGTAAATGGAAAGCAGAAATTTTTCGTTTGGCAGTAGGTGCGCCTTTGCGTTTTAATACTTTATTGAGACAAATTCAGGGTTCAAACAAACAATCTTTGGCAACTGCTTTAAAAGAATTGGAAGAAGAAGGTCTTTTAGAAAAAATCACTATTAAATTAAAACCTTTGCATATCGAATATAATCTGACAGAAAAAGGTAAAACTCTAATTCCTATTTTTCAACAATTAGAAGGATTATCATAATAGTATAAAATAGAAAGATCCTCAAATACAGCTCCACGAGGTTCTTTGAGAATCATCTTCTACATCCAAAAAATAAAAAGTCAGCTAAAAAAGCAGCGATACTTAGTCGATAAAGTTGAATTTATCTTCAAAGATTTTTCCAACCAGCGGAATTGGTTTTTTCTGTTCGTTGGCAGCATTTATGATTCCGAAAATCCATAAAATAAAGATTACATAACCAACGTAACTTAAAAAGTAAAGAGACGGAACGATGCCTACTACAATCGATAAAATAATGTTTACAATTAAGGAAACCAGAAAAATTCCGAAACCTTGTTTTAAATGATAGCGTACCAAATCACTTTTTGGCGTTAAATCTTTGCTTTTTACAAAAGCTATAATCCAACCGATTATAGTGATATAGCTCAGGATAGAAAGGGTTTTCTTATTCATCGTTTTAGTTATTTATTACTTCAAAAGTAATTACGACAAAAAGAAATTAAAATAGAGGGTTTGTTATCGGTAGGTTTCGATTGGTATTTGCGAAGAAAGAATTTATATGTTGTTTTTTTTAAGTTTCAGGTTTCAGGTTTCAAGTTTAACCTGAAACTTGAAACTTTGAAAAACTATCTCTTCGGAAGATAAATCCAGAAAGTTGTTCCTTCTCCAGGATTACTGGTAAAATTAATCATCCCGTTATGGTTTTCGATGATTCTTCGGCATAAAGCAAGACCAATTCCATTTCCGCCATATTGATCACGTTCGTGTAAACGTTGAAACATGTCAAAAATGCGTTCAGAATATTTACTGTCCATTCCGATTCCATTATCAGCAACAGAAATTACATGATAATTTGCAGTTAAACCTAACAGCACGCCATCTTTAGGAGTTTCTCCATAATTTACAGTAACAGAAGGTTGCTCTGTACTAAATTTGAGTGCATTATTAATAAGGTTATAAAATAACTGTCGAAGTTGTGTATCAAGTCCGCGAACTTTTGGAAGTGAATTTACAGTGACAATTGCATTTTTTTCTTCAATAACTAAACTTAAATCACCTAAAACTTCCATCAGAACATTTTCAAGGTCTACTTCTTCGAACTGAATTGTTTTATTGTCGATTCTGGAATAGTTAAGAACATCCGTAATTAAATTAGATAAACGTCCGGCTGCCAGAGTAATTCGGTCAAAATAATAGGTTTTTTTCTGATCTTCACTTAAATGTTCGCCTGCTCTAGAAAGCATAATCATAATTTTTCTTAGTGGTTCCTGAAGATCATGACTGGCAATATAGGCAAATTGCTCTAACTCTTTGTTTTTGAAAAGAAGTTTGGAGTTGGCACTTTCCAGTTCACTCTGAATTAATTTCAATTCGGTGTTGTCTTTCAGTGTTTCGACGATCATTTTCTGAGCATTGATGTCCACAAAATACACTAACCAACTGTTAAAACTTCCGTCTTCTGCTTTATTTGGAATAATCGAAATAAAGTGCCAGATATATTTGTTACGTCTTTTAATCCTAACTTCTCCTAGATAATCAGATCTATTTTGTCTGGCTTTGTTCCAGCCTTCCAGTGTCGAATCAAGATCTTCTACATGAATAAAATTGGCTAGACTTTTACGATCAAAAGTTAATAAAGGTAATTCCAGATGATTCTCTAAAGATTCATTTACCAACAAAATATTATTGCGTTCGTTTACAACACAAATCAAAATCGGAATTGTATTGGCCAATTGCTTGTATTTGTTTTCACTTTCGGTCAACTTTTCTGAAAGCGCAATCAACTCTATGTTTTTCTTTCTGATTTCATCGTACGGAGATAAAGGCGGCTCGAATTTAAAATAATCGATAATACTTTTGATCTTCATTTCAGATAAAAGTCCGGGAGCCGAAATAGGTTGACTTATTTTTGTTTCTGATTGATTATCAGAATATTTGTATTGAATGTTTCCGGAAATTTTAGAAGCATAATTGAAGGCTTCGGGACTACAGCTTTTTAAATCGACAGCATCTGTGATCGTGGCAATAATTTCCTTTTGAGAACTTTTAATAATGTTTAGCCCCAAAATCAAAAGAGAATTGGTACCTTTTGCTATGGCACATCTTGCAACTTCTGATACTGCGGTTGAAAATCGAGTTTGAAATGAAGAGGCCATACCACACATTTCTGCAATTTTCATACAACGTTTGTGGGCCAATATTAGGTCCATTTCGTTGTCTAGATTTATTTGTATGATCTCCTTTATCATGCTCAATTTATTTTTCCTACCATGATTGTTGCATCATCAGTTCCTCTTACGTTTTCCTTATAAAGCGCAGATGCTATTATTTCTGGACCATGCTTAATTATAGAAGTTAAGTCATTTAAATTCCATCTTGTTTTTAAGCCGTCACTATGCATAATAATGGTCTGATGCTTTTTATATGGCAAAATCGTATTGTTCATCGTTCGCGGAATATTATGACCAATAATTCCATTGTATGAAGTATAGGTTTTATTTTCTAATCCACTATAAATTCGGGTGTTAATATTTCCAATACCGCAAATATTCCAAACTTCCGACTTGTAATCTACTGACGCAATCGTTGCAACTAATCCTCTGGTTTTTTTTACTGATGAATGTATATCTCTTAAAATAATTGACGGATCGGTTTCTATAGATTGTCTAAATGCTTTTATGGCAGCTTCAACTGCTTCATTCGCACCTTCTCCATGTCCTAATCCATCTCCCACAAATATCTGAAAACCTTTGCTGTTTTGTTTTATATAATACCCATCTCCGCAAACTTTTTCACCCGGATAATTAACTCCAATCGTTACATAATTTAAACCACTTTGTAAAGGAGGAAGAACTATGTAAGGTTTTTCGCATATTTTAATATATTGCACGCATCCCCAATTTTTCATGGAATAAATCTGGAAATCATTGCTAAGTCTTTTGATCGAACCTAAACCATGGCCAAGAGTATTCGAAGACGAATAACCATCATTCATAATTTTGGCCACATTATCAAAACCTACACCTTTGTCAAGACACAAAATTTCGATTTCGTTATAATCTCCATGTATATGCGCGCGATAAAGCAACTCACCGCCATTTGCAAATTTCATTAGGTTTGAAGTAAGTTCTGCAACAATAATATCTGTTTCTGCAGCTCGATGTGGAGTAAAGCCCACTTGAAGGGCAAGATTGTGTATTTCTCTTTTTATAAAAGCAATTAGACTTCTGTCGTCTATTGTATAAGTGGAAAACGTATTATCCATTTTTCCATTTTGTTATAGTAACGGTAGTTCCGTTTCCTAGTTCTGATTTAATGTCAAATTCATTGACAAGTCTTTTTGTTCCTGGTAAACCCAATCCCATGCTTTTTCCTGTGCTGTATCCATCTTTCATTGCGAGAGATATGTCGGCTATTCCAGGTCCGTTATCAATAAAAGTGACTCGTACGCCATTGTCGCGTCCGTTGCTTACAGACTCAATAATAACTCTTCCGCCTCCGCCGTATTTCAGGAGGTTACGCAAAAGTTCGCTAGTCGCTGTAATAAGTTTGGTCTGATTCAAAATACTCATACCAGCTCTTACACCATATTCTTTGACACGATTACGCAATGGTACGACGTCCTGTTCTTTCAAAACGGGGGCTTCCTCCTTGCTATTCGTTATCGTCGTCATACTCCTGCTCTTCGTTATCGCTTATGTGCATATTTGAGCGAAGTAAATCCATGCCTTTTTCTACATTTAAGGCACTTATGACTCCATTTAAAGATAATCCAAGTTCTACTAATGTAATAGCTACAGCGGGCTGCATTCCTACTACAACAGTTTGTGCGTCTAATATTTTCGACATAACAGCAATGTTTCCAAGAATTCGTCCCATAAACGAATCGATGATAGAAACAGCAGATATATCAATTAACACACCTTTTGAACTATGCTTACTAATGGTATTTATTAAATCTGTTTCAAGATTTTCAGCCAACTGATCATACAAATCTACCTGAATGGTCACAAGCAGAAAATCTCCCATTTTTAGTATAGGAATTCTCTCCATAAAATACTTAAATCTTTATTCTACAATTTTTCTTTTTTTCACAACAGTCAATTGCAACATTTCAAAAGCTGTTTTTAAAGCGCTTGCCAACGATGCTTTTGTCGTAATATCGCTAAGATCAATACCTAAATGAACAATTGTTTGTGCAATTTCTGGGCGAATACCACTAATAATACATTCAGCTCCCATTAAACGCGTAGCACTTACAGTTTTGATAAGGTGTTGTGCTACAAGCGAATCTACAGCAGGAACTCCCGAAATATCCAAAATAGCAATAGAACTTCCAGTGTCAACAATTTGTTGTAAAAGACTCTCCATTACGGTTTGAGTTCTTGAACTGTCTAAAGTTCCAATAATTGGTAAAGCAACAATACCATCCCAAACGGCGATAACTGGAGTCGAGATTTCACTTATTTCATCAACTTGTCTTGCAATTACATCTTCTCTTCCTCTCATGAAGGCTTCAAAAGTCATAATCGTCATGTTGTCTAAAATTGCAGCTAATTTTAAATTGGCTTGGTAAAGTGTTGAAGAGTCAACAATTAATTCAGAAAGAATTCTTGAAGCAGCTTCTTTAAAAGAAATTAAATACTGTCCGTTTTCTCTTGGTGAAAAACCACGTTTCCCTCTAGAAGAAGAAATTCCGATTATAAGATCCTGAACTTTTTCAAAATCTGGTGAATTCTGAAAGTTTCCTTCAGATTTGGCTAATGCATTTAAAAAGAGAGATGCAAATTCTTTCGATTCCTCTTCTTCCATTGTTCCATCTCCAGATCCATTTTCCAGGAGAATTTGAGACCATATCGTTAATAATTTATCTTCGTGCTCTTTTAAGACACTTAGTGCGTTGTTTTGCATTTTTTTTTGCTTTAGATTTTGGAATTTTCCCTATCAAATATATAACATTAATTTGTATGAGAAAAAAATTATTAAATCTAAAAAATTGCAATATTTATTTTTTTTAAATATGACAATGCCTTCAGAGGTGATTACAAGCAGTTTTACTATTGTAAAGGCGAAACATTAGTACTTATTTAGTTTTAAAATATATAAGTAAAGCGAGTTTATTCTCATGTTTTATATTTCCTCTTTCATCAATTTAAAAAACTGTTCTTTTTTTCCTCTTGAAATAGGCACAACCGATTTGTCATTCATGTGAACCATTCCCTCGCGAGAATAACTTACAATGCAGTTTACATTAATTAAATGCGATTGATGAACACGGAAAAACATTGGAGGCTCCAGTAAATCTTCATAATTTTTTAAAGGTTTGGAAACCATTATTTTGCGTCCGTCTGTGAGAAAGAAAGTAGTGTAAGATCCCGAAGTTTCGCATCTTAATACTTGTTTCAATTTTACGACATACATCGCTTCCTGAGTAGGTAGAATGATTCTTTCGGGAGTTTTTGAAAGATTATTTTGTAATTCGCTTAATTGTTGTTTTTCTAAAACTCTTTCCTGTAAAAGTGAAATACGTTCTATCGCCGTTTGAAGTTCTTCTGGATCAATTGGTTTTAGTAGATAATCAATAGCGCTGTATTTGAATGCATTGATGGCATGTTGTTCGTAAGCAGTTGTAAAAACAAGATGAAAAGAATTAAACGAAATCTGCTGTAAAACATCAAACCCGGTTCCGTTTTGGAGCATAATATCCATAAAAACCAAATCAGGTTGTAATCTTTCAATAAGTTTTACGGCTTCCTGGACACTTTCCGCGTAAGCGATAATTTGAATTTTATCGGGAGCCACCATTTCAAGCATAATCGATAAGGCTTCGCGCAGGCGTTGTTCGTCTTCTATAATGATAGTTTTATACATTTTTATATTATTGGAATATTAATAATAACAATACAACCTGTTGCTCCGTTTTCAGATTCAATTTCTAAAACCTTAAAACCTGCGTATGGATGATCTTTTTGCATTTTTGATAATCTCTCGTCGGTAATAATGGTAGATAATGATTGATGATTTTCTTGTGTTTTTAATTTTCTGGAAGCCGACAATCCGATGCCATTATCTTTGATGGTACAAATTAGATTTTTTTGATCGCTCTGCTGCGAAAAATTAATTTCTAAGAAACCTTTTTCTTCTTTTGGTTTTGGTTTCAGTCCGTGTTCAACGGCATTTTCAATAAAAGGCTGAATCAATAAGGGCGGAATAAGAACATCGTCTTCCACAGATTCATCACAAACAATTGAATATTCAAAACTATTGTTGAGTCGTAATTGCTGCAATTCGATGTAATTTTTTAAAGTTTTGATTTCTTCGTCAAGCGAAATGGTTTCTTTACGCGATTGCTCTAGAATCTGACGTGTAAGTTTCGCAAATTTATTTAAATAAGAAACCGCGGGAATCGTATCTTTTTGCAGAATCATGCTCTGAATATTTCCCAAAGCATTAAAAATAAAATGCGGATCCATTTGCGAACGCAATAATCGTCTTTCCAGAGAAAGTCTTGCGGCAAGATTTTCAATCGTTTCTTTTTCCATTAATTGAACCTTCAATTCGCTATTGGTTTGTTCTTGTTTTAAGATTTCTTCGCGTTTTAAATAATAACGCTGTCTGAAATAATAGGAGCGAAACATAAATACGAGTCCAATTAATAAAACGCCAGCAATTCCGTAGCCCAAAAGTTTGTTTTGCTGTTCGAGTTCATTTTCCAGTTCCAGTTGTTTGATACGCTCCATTTTTTTGGAAGATTCATATCGCGCATCTGCATTCTGTAAGAGTTTCTGACTCGTTTCGTCATATTTTAACTGATTGTATTTTGTATATAAAGTATCATAAGAATAATAAGCTTCGTAATCTTTTCTTTTAATCGAAACATCTTTTAAGCTACTATAGAAAGTCGCCAAAAGATAATTATCAGTGTAGGGAAGGCTAAGCTGATATTTAATTCCTTCAATGAAAAGTAATTCGGCTTTTGCATAATCGCCTTTTTCGCTGTAATACATACCCTGAAGTCCGATAGAACTTCTGTAAATAATCCTGATATTGTACTTTTTGGCGATGGCAGTGGCTTTTTCTAAATTTTGAAGAAAGGCCTTTTCGTTTATTGGTTTCGGACCTTTAGAATAAAGAGCGGCGAGATTTATATAAGCGATTCCAATATTGCTTTTACTAATGATATCGAATGATTTTTTCTCTGCAATATTTACGGTGTTTTGTAAGAATTCTAAAGTACTTTCCCAATCTTTAGAAGTGCCAGATTCTAATTTGTCCGTTAAATATCCTCCGTAAGCCAATCTGGTAAACAATTGGCTTTCTGCATCTCTTGCTTTTGCAGCGTGTGCCATCGCTTCCTGCGCATATTTCTGAACTTTTTCTGGAGATGCAGGAGAAAATAAATACGATATATCTGAAGCAATTTTAGCACATTGATCGTGCGCATTAATTTTTGAAAATAAACTGTACGATTTCAACAGATAATCAAGTGCCTGAGGTTTGTCATCGATATACGATCTTACAGATCCCATGGCGAGATTTGCAAATGCTTTTACTCTAATTTTATTTGTTTTTTGAGCTAAAATAAAAGCCGTGTCCGCATAACGGGTAAATTCTTTTATATGCAATAAACGTCTCTGTGTAAGCGCGAGATACGAATAACAGATTACTTCGTCGTCTATATTTTTCTTTTTTTTAGCTAAATCTAATGCCTGTTGCTGTATTTTTTTGCTTGCAGAAGAGTCAGAAAAGCGTTTAGAATATCCGTACGCTGCTATTTTTTCAATAGAAGAAATTTGCTGCGCTTTTAAATTTGGAATACACAAAATGAAGAAGCAAAATAACCATTTTGATTTTTTGATTTTAGACCAATTAAGAGTAGTTTTTTTCTGCATGGAAAGTCATTATGAAAGCCAAAATACAAATTGAAAACAAGCTGACCAAAAAAATAACGCTTCAATTTTAAAGCGAAAACTCTTTGAATACAAGGTTCTTAAAGCCGTTTTAAAATTATGATTTCCTAATATCAGGATAGAATTACCAAATAAAAATCTAAAACCTCCATTTACCAATTTCGAATTGTTGTAAACTGATCTTAGTAGTAATCTTGTTGTAATAAATTATTTTTAAAAACCTTAAATCATGAATAAGAATTTTTTTACATTACTATTAATGACCTTCCTTTTTGTGTCTGCATTGACGTATGGACAAGAAGACAAGCGAATCAAGATTGAAATTTCGTTAAAAGACGGAAATAAAATTGTGAAAGGAACTGTACGTTCGGCTACATTTTCTTTTACAAAATCGGCCAACAACATCGCCCAAAAAGATGGTACAGAAAAAGCAGAAGTAAAAAACAACTACTACTTTTCTCTTGATTTTGAAAAACAAGATATCGCTCTTCTTACCGCTTTTATGAAAAACAAAGCGGGAATCGACGGTGAAATTACCTTGACGGATACGTACGGGAAACAACCAACCAGAAAATTTGATTTTACAAAAGGAAAAATCGATTCTTTGAGTGATCAGCTTACTGCAGATTACACGAGTTCATATATGTCTCTTGTTTGCGAGACTCTGATTATAGATGGTGTTAAAATTGACTAGGGATATGGCTGAATTTAAAAAATTTACCAAAAATGGAAACCATTATGTTATGAAAACACAATATGGTTTCGGTTTGGTTGTAGTATTCGGTATGGCCGCTTTTACAGTAGGCGGAATTTACACGAAAAATACCGCTATGATCTGGATTTTCGGCATTCTGACGGTTTTATGTCTAATTTCTATCTGGCAGCAGACTTTTAGTATCGATATGGATCGAAAAGAATTTGTAATTAAAAATGGGCTCATCAATAAACCAGTTCAAATTCCGCTTTCGGATTTTGTGAATTTTGAGTTAGTAAAGGTGCGGCAGAATTTTATCACTACTAATGTTTCTTTAAATCTCTATTATATGAAGGACAATAAAGAAAAGTGCACCGGAATTGCCCAAGGATTTACAACCCGTTCGATACAGACACTTATTAATGAAATCAATGAAATTTTAGATGAACATTCGCGAGAAATATAATATACAAGAAGGACCAAATACTTTTTCACTGTTTCCAAACAAACCATCGGTAAATCTTTCCAAGTGGTTTTTGGCCGGAATCGTAGTGGCATTAGTTGCCTTGTTCTGTTTTCAAAACTATTTTAGTGAAGAAATGAAATGGGCTCTTTCTATCTTATTAGTATATTTTATAGTGCATAGCTGGTATGATATTTCGATAAGGGCTAAAATTCAATATACTTTTGATACAGTGAGTGATACGATTTACAAAAAAAATCCGTTATATTCAAAGAAGAAAATCATGAAGCTTAGTGAAGCGGTCATTTTTGTGCAGTCAGAAATGGGAAGCTGGCACTATGCTCTGGGAGCTAAGAAAAGTCAATTTGTTAAAAATCATAGAATTAGCGAAGGATTTAGCTCTGGCAGAAAAAGTGATAAAAGGCAGGATGAATATGAAAAATTTGTATTGCTTAAAATTGACAAGCTGATTCAGGATATTCATCAAAAAAATAATGAATTAAGTACTTAAAGTATATTATGAAGGCTAGAATCAGTTTAATTTTTGTTTTATTCCTTTCTGTGGTTTCTTGCAATTTTGTGCATGACACACCAGATTATATCTTCAATATCATCGGTTTGAATGCCAATAAAATACCGATTAGTTTTGAAAGGGTTTTTAAAGAATTCCGCCAACACAAAGCTGATGGAACGCTAAAATTACCTTCTGAAGATGGAAAAACAATGAAAAATGCAAGCTGTGTCGAAGTTGTTCAATTTGCTTATGCCGATACTTTTAAAGAAGATATAAAAAGAATTAGAGAATTAAATCCGACCGAAGAAGCAGAACCAATCGTTCAGGCAGGAATTGAATTGTTTGAGTATGTTGATGAAATCCAAAATGAGGATTTTCTAAAGATCGCCAAAATGATTGATGAAGGCAAAAGCGATCGCGAAGTAGATATTGCAGCCAAAAAACTTGACGAAACAAAAGGCATAATCCTAGAGCAAAAACAATCAAAAGTAATGGATTTACTGCTTCCATATGCGGATGCAAATGGTGTAGAATATAAAAGATTCTAAACAAAACAAAGTTTTAAAATCCGTTGAGAGTAGATATTACGTAATCAAACCCGACAGGTTTTAAAACCTGTCGGGTTTGATATTATAAAGGGAATACGTTCCTCAGGAATGATATGATGATTATATTCCGGAGGAATATCTCGTTGGTAGAAAATAAATTTCGATTATGGTTTACGTTCCGGTGGAACGTTTGATTGTTGTTTGGAAATGCATTCCATAAAAAGAGGTGTCCCTCCGGGACACATTCCCAACTAATATCTATTTTTCTACCGACGAAACATTTCTCCGGAATGACGAAAATTTTATATTCCGGAGGAATATTTCATTGGTAGAAAATTAATTTCGATTATGGTTTACGTTCCGGAGGAACGTTTGATTGTTGTTTGGAAATGCATTCCATAAAAAGAGGTGTCCCTCCGGGACACATTCCCAACTAATATCTGTTTTTCTACCAATGAAACATTCCTCCGGAATGACACAATGTTTATATTCCGGAGGAATATCTCGTCGGTAAAAAATAAATTTCGATTATGGTGTACGTTCCGGTGGAACGTTTGATTTATCGGTTGAATATATTTTTTTTTACCAATGAAACATTACTCCGGAATGACGTGATGTTTATACTAACTACGATGTAATAATTATTTTTTATTAATTAAAATAACTTCATTTCCTGCAATCGCATACACAATATGATCTTCTTCTGGTTTTAGAATAAATTTTCCGGTAAATTCTCCAAATGCGGGCAAAATCATTTGATTTGGTTTATGAAAAAAACAACGCAATTTTAAACTCTGCATTCCCAATCCGCGTAACGTTATTCCTGGGTGAATATGTCCTGAAAAATTAAAAAAATCCGCTTTTTCTGTCGGATGATGCGTGAAGAAAAAATCATCAATTTCTAAAACATCAACCACAATCACTCCAATTTCATCATAATGTTTTTGGTCAATTATATCATGATTTCCTGCAATTAGATAGGTTTCCTGATTATGATTTGAAATCCAGTCTTCAAATAAATCCCATTCTGAATTTTTTGCGCTATGAAATAAATCCCCTAGAAAAATGATTTTTTCAGGTGAAAAATAATCCAGAACATCCGTGATTTTTCTGAAATTTTGAGAAACTGCACTTTCTGGAATAGCGATTCCGTGTTTTCTAAAATGCATGACTTTTCCTAAATGAACATCAGAAATAATGATTGATTTTTGTTCCTCCCAAAATAAAGCACCACTCGAATGAAGTATGAAGTTTTGGTTTTGTATTTTAATATTCATAAAGTATTATTTCATGTAAGAAGCAGTCATTTTCTCAATTCTTTCTGCTAATGTTTCGCTCGAAAGCTTTTCTCTCAAACGATCCGTAATGATAGGAAAACTAAATGGCGTTGGTTTTAAACATTGTTTCCATATAATGTTTTGGCTGCCAATTCGTTCCAAAGCCAAAATTAAACGACCTTCTTCCAGCTGATGTTCAAAAGTTTCGCGATAAGCCTGATGCAATAATAAGTTATCTGGTTCAAAATCCCTAAAAACTTCAAATAATAATTGAGAACCGCTTTGCAAATGTTTTGTTTTGACCATTTTTCCGGGAAAACCAGTAAAAACCAATCCAGCAATTACAGCAATATCCCTGAATTTTCTGCGCGCCATTTCGGTCGAATTTAGACTTTTTTGCAAATCATGGTGCACATATTCTGTTGAAAAGAGATTGTTATCTAAAACCGCTTCAATGTCAATTTCCTGATCCGAAAGCAATTCAAAACCATAATCATTATAAGCCAAAGAAAAAGTGATCGACTGCAATAAACTGATTCTGTATGCCAATAAACTCGCCAAAGCTTCATGTACAAAACGACCTTCGAAAGGATAAAAAATAGCATGATAACCTTCTCTGGTTTTGAAAGTTTCAATTAAAAATTCATTCGAACTGGGTACAATTGATTCCTTTCTTTGTCTGATAAATAAAGGATGCAAAGCTTTTAATTCAGGCGAAAGATGATCTGTATTGGCACGATATAATTCCTGACGAAGCAATTCGCTCATTTGCGCAGACAATGCCATTCGGCCACCCATCCAACTTGCAATTTTTGATTCTTTTTTCGCACTTGCTTTTTTAACCAAAACCTGCATGTTCCTGATTTTGAACAATTCCAGTTTTTTTCCAGCGAAAATAAAAGTGTCGCCAGGTTTTAATTTTGTTATAAACCATTCTTCAATAGTTCCGATATAGCCACCGCTTATAAATTTTACATTCATAACTGCATCACCCACAATAGTTCCAATCTGCATTCTGTGGTGCATGGCAATCATTCGACTATTGATTTTATAACAGCCGTTTTCGTCAACTTCTACTTTTTTAAATTCGTCATAAGCTTGTAGACTCTGACTTCCGTTGGTAATAAAATTCAGAACCCAATTCCAATTTTCTTTGGTAATGGTTTGATAACTAAAGGTTCCCTGAATTTCTTTAAAAATTTCATCAGGATAAAATCCGTCAGAAACTGCTAAAGTGTTGAGGTACTGAATCAAAACATCCCAACTGCTTAAATATGGAACCCGATCTTCGATTACACTATGTTCAACCGCTTTTTTCAAAGCAGAAGCTTCTATCAATTCAATGGCATGGGTGGCAAGGAAATAAATCACACTTTCTTTTCCAGGCTGATGTCCGCTTCGTCCTGCACGTTGCATAAAACGCGCAACACCTTTCGGACCACCCACTTGAATAATCGATTCGACAGGAGCAAAGTCAACTCCCAAATCTAAACTTGATGTACAAACTACCACTTTTAATTCTTCATTTCTAATGGCATTTTCTACCCAAAGTCTGGTTTCTCGGTCAATACTTCCGTGATGCATCGCCATTTCTCCCGCAAATTCAGGATATTTTTCTAATAATCTTTGATACCAAATTTCGCAGGCCGAACGAACATTTAAAAAGATTAAAGTTGTTTTACTGGCTTTTACAATTTTCGCCGCTTCATCAATCAAATGCAATCCCATATGTCCGCGCCACGGATACGTATCCATTTTTTCGGGAATAAGTGAAACGACTTTTATTTTTTTATTGATTACGGCTTTAATTAAAACAGAATTATTATACGCTTCAGAATCAACTCCAAGCAGAACTTCCTGCGCTTGTTGAAGATTTCCGATTGTGGCTGAAATTCCCCAAATTCTTAAGTTTTTGGCTATTGTTTTAAGTCTCGATAAACCCAATTCTACTTGGACTCCGCGTTTTGTACCAAGCAATTCATGCCATTCGTCAATAACAATTGCACTGCAATTTTTAAAAGTATTGGCATAACCTTTTGAGGCCAAAAGCAATTGTAAACTTTCTGGAGTCGTAATTAGCAAATCGGGCATTTTACCTTTTTGCTTGGCTCTTTCTGCCGCAGAAGTATCCCCAGAACGAATTCCGACCGTCATCGGAATATTTAAATCCGTTAAAACTCTTTCTGCCGCTTGTTTTATTTCTACCGAAAGAGAACGAAGCGGCGTAATCCAAATGGCTTTTAAACCAGCATTATGTTTTTTATTATAATTCGGATTTTCTTTAATATAATTTAAAATGATAGGAAGCCAGAGTGCATACGTTTTCCCGCTTCCTGTTGGTGCGTTCAATAAACCATTTTTTCCTTGCAGAAAAGCAGTCCAAGTTTGAGTCTGAAACGGAAAAGGTTTCCATCCCTGACTTTCAAACCAATTACTGGCGATTGTAAATAACTGTTCTCTGTTCATTTATTGAATCATATTTTTTAAATCTTCGATGGAATTAGCTTCATCGATTTTTTTGTCGTGACGCCATCTTAAAATTCGAGGAAAACGCGTAGCGACGCCACTTTTATGTCTTTTAGAAAGTGCGATTCCTTCAAAACCAATTTCAAAAACCAATTTAGGTGTGACACTTCTAACTGGACCAAATCGTTCTAAAGTATTTTTTTTAATGAAATCGTCTACCATTCTAAATTCCGCGTCGGTTAAACCAGAATACGCTTTCGCGAAAGTAACGAGTTCACGTTCATTTTTCTCATTTTCCTGCCAAAGGGCAAAAGTATAATCGGTAAAAAGATTCGATCTTCGACCGTGGCCGCGCATGGCGTAGGTAAGAACCGCGTCTATGGTTAAAGGTTCAATTTTCCATTTCCACCAATCGCCTTTTTTTCTTCCAACCAAATAAGGAGAATCTTTTCGTTTTAACATTAAACCTTCGCTTTTCATTTCACGAGATTTCAATCGTTCAGTTGTAACATCTTCCCAACTTGAAAAAGTAACTCTTTCTGAAAGTTGCAACGGAATATCTTTTCCGATTAAAGTTGTAAATAATTCTTCCAACAACGTTCGGCGTTCTATATACGGAAGATTTCGAATATCATTTCCCTGCCATTCTAATAAATCGTACGCTTTTATGATAACTGGACTGTTTTTGAGAACAGAAGCAGAAACATTTTTTCGTCCAATTCGGGTTTGTAAGTCATTAAAAGTTCCAATTTCATTTTCTATGAAAGGTAGAATTTCACCATCGATGACGGTTCCGTTCGGAATCACTCCGATGAAAGCATTAAATTCTGGATATTTATCGGTAACCAATTCTTCACCACGGCTCCAGACATATATTTCGTCTTCGCGAATGATAGTTTGAGAACGAATTCCGTCCCACTTATGTTCTGCGCTCCAGTCTTCTGGATTTCCGAGATTTTCAATTTCTCCTTCAATCGGATATGCCAAATAAAACGGATAAGGTTTTGATAAATAATCGCTGCTCCTTTCGTCCAAAATCAATTCCTGAAACGTAACCGTATTCGGATTCCAATCGCCCATTAATTTATACGCCAAAGTATCTTCGTCAATATTTTCTGCTTTAGAAAGCGCACGTGTCATCAACTTCTGACTCAAACCAATTCTGAAACTTCCTGTAATTAATTTGGTAAAAACGAAACGTTCATAATAGTTCAAGTTCAACCAATTGGTTTGCAAATATTCTTTTTTCTCAAAATCATCTTTCTTTTTTAAAGCAATGATTTCCTGAAGGAATTCGGTTAAACTTTTATCAGAATGCTCTTTTGTAGTCGGAATAACAAGTGCAATTGTTTCTGCTAAATCTCCTACAATGTGATAACTTTCTTCAAAAAGCCAAAGCGGAATATTAGCAATTTCATTTGCCCATAATCGCAATAATGTAGTATTTACAGGGCGAGGCGGACGTCGGTGCGAAAGTATGGCAATCGTCCAAACCTTATCTTCGTCGCTTGCCTTCATGAAATAGTTAGTCAAAGCATCTACTTTTACCGATGTTTTATTAGAACTATCTAAGGTTTTTATAAGCTCGGCAAAGTTTTTCATGTGAAATTAGTTGATGGTTGACAGTTGTTTGTTGTTGGAATTTGGAATTTCTTTTTTTTGGAATTTTAACCTTCGTCAGAATCATTTGTTTCTCCTTCGTATTGCGTGTGTGCGGTTCTGGCGTCGTAACCTAATTCTCTTAGATATTTGGAGAAAATATCAGAATATCCATGAGTACAGATTACTTTTTCGGCTCCGGTTGCTTTGATGCTTTCCAGTAATCCGGTCCAGTCGCAGTGATCGCTGATTACAAATCCGCGGTCAACCGCACGTCTTCGTCTCGCACCTCTAAACGCCATCCAGCCGCTTGCTGTTCCTGTTACAAACGGAGTCATTTTTCGAATCCACGTGCTTCCATGTGCGCTTGGCGGAGCGAGTACCATATTTCCCAGTAAATCTTCTTTTTTAGTTTCCTGAGTAACTCTCACTGTTGGCGGTAAATCAATTAACGGACGAACAACATTTGTCATGTTTTCTATAGCGCCGTGTGTATATATAGTGCCAATATTTGGATCTAAGTATTTTAGTAATCTCTGTGCTTTTCCTAATGAATATCCAAAAAGAATTGAAGTTTTTCCTTCAGCACGATTTTCGACCCACCAATTATTAATTTCGCTCATCACATCTTTTTGCGATTCCCAGTTAAAAGCGGGAAGTCCAAAAGTGCATTCTGTTATAAACGAATGGCATTTTACCACTTCGTAGGGAACAGATATTCCATCATCTTCCGTTTTGTAATCTCCGGTAAAAACCCAAACTTCGCCTTTGTACTCTACCCGAATTTGTGCCGATCCAATAATATGTCCAGCAGGATGAAGGGAGAATTTCACACCGTTTATTGTGAAGGTTTCGTTCCAGTCTTTACCAGTAACATTAATTTCGCCCAGACGATATCTGATAATGGCAACGTTAGTATGATGTGTAATATAGTTTTGATGTCCCCATCTGGAGTGATCTGAATGACCATGCGTAATAATGGCGTTTTTTACAGGACGCCACGGATCAAGGTAGACATCTGCCTGCTGACAGTAAATTCCTTTATCATTAAATTGCAATAAGGGTACATTCATTTTATAAGTAGTGAATTAGATAATTTGAAAATTATTTGTTTGATGCAATAATTAGATAAGCTATTAATAAAATACTTAACACAAATAGAAGCATCGTTATAAAAGTTAGCGTCGCTGTTGAATATTGATATTTTCCAGCTTTTAAAAGTTTAATGGTATTCTTGTATCTCAAATAGGAGAGTAAGATTGTCAATGCGCCTGTTATTAATAATCCTATTCCAAGATAAATAGTGAAACTGCTTTTTGGAGGAACGGTTTCTGCTAAATATTCAGCAGGAAGTTGTTGTAGAAATAATGAAAATTTTACCGCCACAAATCCAAAAACCATAATTCCTATGCCCGTACGAAGCCATGCTAATAAAGTTCTTTCATTAGACAAGTATTCATTCATAATTTCCTGGTCATTCTTTGGAGACATGGTATATTTTTAATTTTTATTGGTCAAGATTTCTGTAAGGTGGACAGTTGTATTTATCATCTTCAGGATCTAAATTATAACTGTCATAAGGATTTGCTTCATCATAAGTTGAAAAAGGAGTATTGTCTTCAGCAGTATTTAATCCGCTTTCAATGATTTCGTAACAATCATCATCAGCAAAATAATCGCATTCTTGCTTATGATTGTTTTCATCATTTTGTCCGCTTGTGAATTCTTCATCCAATGCTTCATTTTCATGAGCGGTGTCAATATGATCCGGTTTGTTGCATTTAAAATCATTTAATTCTGCAGTATATCGATTTTCGGAATTCGTTTTCATAGCTGCTGTTTTAAAATTACTAAATTTTCAACGTATCTATACAAATTTGATAATAAGCCAGTTGAAAAAATTATAGGATTTAATTATAATCTTACATGATTCATTTATGTTCTAGCTTTGATTCTGTAAAATCAAAATTTAATTCTGTAAAATAGTGGATTGTATAATTTGCAACTTTTTAAATATTAATTAGTTAAGAAATTATAATCATGGAAACTTCAAGAAAAGATTCGAAATCTGGAATGAAAGATTCTGGAAAAGCTCAAAAAGCAAATACTGGTTCTTGAGCAAAAAGCACTACTACAAAATCGAATGATTCTAAAGGTAGAGCTGGACATTAATTTTTAGTTAATTATAAACTTGATGATAAAAGCGTGCTTTCTACATGTAGAAGGCACGCTTTTACGTTTTGATATTTAATCCTATAAGATCAAATTGAAATTGTGTAAACATTTTTTTACGATTATTTTTAGTTTTATGAATATTAAATCTCTGGAAATATGTCACTTAACAAATACAATCAGAAAAGAAATTTCAAGGAAACCAAAGAACCTCAAGGAAAAGCAGGAAGATCAGAAAGTCAATTAATATTTGTCGTTCAGAAACATGCTGCCTCTCATCTTCATTATGATTTTCGTTTAGAAATGGATGGTGTTTTGAAAAGCTGGGCGGTTCCAAAAGGACCTTCGCTAAATCCTGATGACAAACGTCTGGCGATGATGGTAGAAGATCATCCTTACAGTTATAAGGATTTTGAAGGCAATATTCCGAAGGGAAATTATGGCGCGGGAAATGTCATTGTTTGGGATAATGGAACCTACGAACCTGCGGAAGAAAGTCCTCTTACACCAGAAAAACAATTATTGGCCGATTTGGAAAAAGGGCATTTGAGAATTACTTTAAAAGGAAAAAAACTAAAAGGCAATTTTTCATTAGTTAAACTAAAAGGAAAAGACGAAAACGCCTGGCTTTTAATAAAAAAAGAAGATAAATATGCTGTTGAAGACGATGTAACACTCAAAAATAAATCGGTAATCTCAAAACGAACTTTAGAATCTCTAGAAAAAGACAGCAAACCTCAGCCGGTTAAAGAAAAAGCAAGTCCAGCCAAAAAGGCAGCGCAGGAAAATAAGCCGGTCGGTTTCGTAAAACCAATGTTGGCCAGTTTAAGCGATAAACCTTTTGATGATGAAGACTGGATTTTTGAAAACAAATTTGACGGTTACAGAGCTGTTGCGGTTTGCAATGAAGATGATGTTCAGTTATTCAGCAGGAATAAAATTTCATTCACGAATAATTTCAAAATAATTGCGGCTGATTTAGAAAAAATGGAGCATCATGTTGTTTTGGATGGAGAAGTGGTAGTAGAAGAAAAATCGGGTCGTTCAGATTTTCAGCTTTTACAAAATTACCTTAAAACCGGAAAGGGAACATTGAAATATTATGTTTTTGATATTTTAAACCTTGATGGAAATGATGTCACCGGACTTTCACTTTTAGAAAGGAAAGAACTTCTTAAAATGCTTTTAGAAAAATACAATTTTACAAATGTTTTTTATTCTGAACACGTTCAGGAAAAAGGAATACAATTTTTTGAAAAGGCAGTGAAGAAAAAAACGGAAGGTATTATAGCTAAAAGAGCTTCAGGATCTTATGTGTCGGACAGAAGAACTAAAGATTGGCTAAAGATAAAAATTTCGCAGGCCGAAGAAGCTATTATTATCGGAATTACACAACCTCGAAATTCCAGGGAACATTTTGGCGCTTTGTTGTTGGGTCAATATGAAAACAAAAAATTAAAATTTATAGGCAAATGCGGGACAGGATTTACGCAAGCGACTCTTAAAGAATTGTACGCGAAATTTAGTCCTTATTTTATTGATAAAATTCCGCTTGACGCAAAACCTCCATTAAGAGATTCCATACAATGGATCAAGCCAAAATTTGTCTGTCAGGTAAAATTTGCCGAATGGACACAGGACAATCATTTAAGACAACCCGTTTATCTTGGACTTCGCATGGATAAAAGTCCAAAAGACGTTGTTTTTTCAAGAGATATTATTACCCCTAAAAAAGAAACTCCCATGAAAAAGGAAGCAGAAAATACAGATCTTAAAAGTGAAAATGAGTTTGATTTGAAAATCGGAAAAACGACTTTACATCTCACCAATCAGAATAAAATCTATTTTCCTGACGATCAGATTACGAAAGGTGATATTGTGAATTATTATAGTGAAGTTTCAGAATTGATTCTTCCGTATTTAAAAGATCGTGCAGAGTCGATGAACCGTTTTCCAAATGGCATCAATGGGCCAAGTTTTTACCAGAAAGATGTTGATGAAGATAAAATTCCAACTTGGATTAAAACCAAAAAAATCTTCTCAGAATCTAATGATGCCGATATTGATTATCTTATTTGTAATGATAAAGAAACTTTATTATATATGGCCAATTTGGGCTGTATTGATATAAACCCATGGAATTCGACCATCAAACGAATCGACAATCCGGATTGGGTGGTAATTGATATAGATCCCGAAAAAGACGATTTTAAAGAAGTGGTAAGAGTGGCTTTGGCCGTAAAAGAAGTGATGGATGCTTTTGATGCGCCATGTTATTGTAAAACTTCGGGTGCTTCAGGATTGCATGTTTATATTCCGCTTGGCGGGAAATATGATTATGATACTGTAAAGATTTTTGCTGAAATTCTGGCGCATGAAGTGCATCAAAAATTACCTGATACGACCAGTTTAGAGCGTTCGATTAAAAAACGTAACGGTAAAATTTATATTGATTATCTGCAAAACAGAAAAGGGCAGACATTGGCAGCACCATATTCTGTTCGACCGAAACCAGGTGCAACCGTTTCTACTCCGTTAGAATGGAGCGAAGTCAACGAAAAGTTAACTCCGCAGCAGTTTACCATCAAAAATGTTTTGAAACGATTTGAGCAAAAAGGCGATTTATGGGCGCCAGTTTTAGGAAAAGGAATTGATATAAAAACTATTTTGAAAAAGAATGAATCTTCTTCCTGAGTTAAGAAGATTTTTTCTTCTTTTTATTTTCCAAACTGGCTTTTAACATGCTCATTAAGTCATCTGTTTGTTTGTGAACCACTTTAAGTTTAGGTGCTTTCTGTTTTTTACCTTTGGCTTTATCTTTTATAATTTTTAAAAGTTTAGCCGTGTATTCGTCTTTATATCGTGAAATATCAAAAGGTTCGCTCAATTGTTCGACCAATTTGTTTGCCATTTCTACTTCTTTTTGCTTTGTCTTAGAAACAGCAGGAAGTTTAAGTTCGCTGGTATCTCTTATCTCTTGTTCAAAGCGAATACGGTTTAAGACGATTACATCTTTATACGGTTTTAGAATGGCAAGTGCTTCTTTATTTCGGAGTACAAAACTTGTAACGCCGACTTTTCCGGTTGACGCCATAGCGTCTCGCAAAAGCGCATAAGCATTTGCGGCACCTTTGTCTGGTTCAAGATAATAAGGTTGTTCATAGTATAAACTGTCGATTTCTTTTTCTAAAGTGAAATTTAAAATGTCGATAGTTTTCGTTTTCTCAGCATCAGCGGCTTCAAAATCTTCATCTTCCAAGATTACATATTTATCTTCTATCTTATATCCTTTTACGATATTCGAAAAAGAAACTTCTTTGCCTGTAGACTCGTTCACTCTTTTGAATTTAATATTACTGTGATCGTCTTTATCCAGCATATCCATGTCTAGGGAACTTTCCTGTACGGCAGAAAAAAGTTTTATCGGAATATTAATCAGTCCAAAACTAATAGAACCTGTCCATATTGATCTCATAACGCTAAATTTTTAAAATGAAATTAAAATTAGCGATATGAAATCAGATTCAATTACAAAGCGTTTTATAAAAGTTATAAAATCTCAATCTTATTTGATTGAAAATGAGATTGAAATTATTTCAAAACTTCTTGAATAGTGTTTACGAATGTTTCAACAGATTGTGCTCCGGAAACGGCATATTTTCTGTCGAATACAAAAAACGGAACACCCTGAATGCCAATTTCTCCTGCTTCTTTGATATCAGATTCTACTTCTTTTATAAATAAATCATCGCTTTCTAAAACTTCTCTAACTTCATTTTCAGAAAGTCCAGCCTGAACGCCTAAATTTATTAAAGTAATTCCATTGTTTAGATCCTGGCCATCTGTGAAATAAGCTTTAAAGAAAATTTCTTCCATTCGATCGCCAATATTTTTAGTTTTAGCCAATTGAATGATTCTATGAGCGTTTAAAGAATTTGAGATTACCGCTTTATCAAAATTATAATCTAAACCAACACTTTTAGCGCGTTCTGCAACTCCTTTATGCATTTCTTTAGATTGTTCAATCGACATGCCTTTTCTTTCTGCTAAAAACGTGTAAACGTCTGTGTTTGGTTGTGCAGTGATTGTTGGGTCAAGCTGAAAGCTTTTCCATTCGATTTCAAATTCATCATTAGGAAATACTGAAAGAGCAGTTTCCAATTGTCTTTTTCCGATATAACAAAACGGACACATGATGTCCGACCAAATTTCTATTTTCATATTGTAAAGATAAGGAAAATTTGTTTCAGGTTATTTTTGTTTCAGGTTTCAAGTTGATCTGCTTTGTGTTGATTTAACCGCAAAGTGCGCAAAGATTTTTATTTTTAGGTGCTCAGTAAAAACGCAAAGTTCGCAAAGCTTTGAGAAAAAACTTTGTGTCCTTTGCGTAAATCTTTGCGCACTTTGCGGTTAAATCAATACAATCCAAAAACCTGAAACCTGAAACCTGAAACCTGAAACCTGAAACCTGAAACCTGAAACCTGAAACCTGAAACAAAATAAACTAAAAATAAAAAACCGCAACTCTTTGTCAGAATTGCGGTTTCTCGGTATAAAAAATGGTTGGTTAATAGCGATATCTTTTTTTTACAATGATATATCTTTAATCTGAAACTAAAAAATATCCCTGTAACAGAAAGAAACTTTAATGTTAACTATTTAACATCACAGGCATTACCAACATTGTTACTGTTTCTCCTTCTTCCAGACCATCAACCGGAGTTAAAATCCCAGCTCGGTTAGGCAATGACATTTCGAGCATAATCATGTCAGATTGTAAATTAGTCAACATTTCGGTTAAGAAACGAGAGTTGAAACCAATTTGAAGATCATCTCCTTGATAATCACAAGTCAATCTTTCTTCTGCTTTGTTTGAGTAATCGATGTCTTCTGCAGAAACGTTTAATTCTGCTCCGGCAATTTTCAAACGAATCTGGTGTGTAGTTTTGTTAGAGAAAATGGCAACACGACGAACAGAACTTAAAAATAAAGAACGGTCAATCATTAATTTGTTTGGATTCTCTTTCGGAATTACCGCTTCGTAATTTGGGTATTTTCCATCAATTAAACGACACATTAAGATATAATTGTCAAATGAGAAAGTCGCATTCGAATCGTTGTATTCAATTTTTACTTCTGCATCAGAAGAACCTAAAATACTTTTTAAAATATTTAAAGGTTTTTTAGGCATAATAAAATCAGCAACTTGAGATGCTTTTACATCTGTACGCGCGTATTTTACCAATTTATGAGCATCTGTTGCTACGAAAATCAATCCTTCTGGTGAAAACTGGAAGAAAACTCCAGACATTACCGGACGTAAATCATCGTTTCCAGCAGCGAAAATAGTTTTACTAACCGCAGTTGCCAAAACTTCTGCAGGAACAAGCGTTACAGATGGGTCTTCCAAACTTACTGCTTTAGGAAATTCTTCTCCAGCAGCATAAGCCAATGCATATTTACCAGAATTTGAGCTAATTTCTACTGTGTTATTGTCTTCAACAGTAAAAGTCAACGGCTGCTCTGGGAAAGTTTTTAAAATTTCAAGCAAAAGTTTTGCAGGAACTGCTACGCTTCCTTTACTTGTAGAATCGATCGATAATGTAGCCGACATAGTCGTTTCAAGATCTGAAGCCGAAACTGTCAACTCATTATTGTTTAGTTCAAATAAAAAGTTGTCTAAAATTGGCAACGTATTGTTGCTATTGATTACACTACCTAAAACTTGTAATTGTTTTAATAAGTACGAACTCGATACTATAAATTTCATCTGTTTTATTTTCTAATATAAGGTTTACAAATATATCTTAAACTATCCAAAGTATTACAATTTTTTAATAAAATCTACCTACTATATTTTCTTTTTCTAATGAAAGTAAACGCAAGTCCGAATAGCAATAAAATTAGAATTGGAACTCCGATAGTTATGAATTGTGTCACAGTATACCTTTGATAAACTTTTTCTTTGTCTAATAAAGGCAGCTCAACATCCTTGCTTCTGATGTTAATAAGTCCGGTATCATCAAGTAAATAATTGATACTATTCATGATGAAGTCTTTATTGTCATATAAATTACCGGTTCTTTGATCGTAACCTAATTCTACAGGTTCCAAATTTTTGTCCAGTTGATTGCGTGCAAAATCTCCGTCTGCAATTACAATCATTTTATTTGGTTTTCCTTGCGCTGTAAAAGAATTGTCTTTGAATGGCAAAACTCTGTTTTCAAAAGCAGAATGAAAAGAACCTTCTAATAAAACAGCAAGTGGCTTATTTCCTTTATTCAAATATTCCTCAGGAGTTGTTTTTTCGGTTACCATGTTGAGGTTCACTTCAACAGGAGCACCAACTGTTTTAGAATATTGTGAAGATTGTAATAAAACTGTTTTCTTGATTCCGTTTTTTAAAGTGTCAATCGGATTGGCAAAATCGAATTTAATTCCGCCCAGATTTTTCACAATTGGGTGCTGACTTGTTGGGTAAACTTGCGGCGCAAATTTCCAGATAAAATCCTGATATTGCGTTGCACTTCCTTGTTCGCCAGTAGCCAGTTTTATCGGGCTTCCTTGTTCGTCTTTTACTAAATCAGGATTAATTCTGAAGCCGTATTTGAAGAACATATCATTCAAATTCAAATCTCTCGGATAAGCCAGCGTCGCGCCCGAAGCATTGTATAAACTATCCATATCGGCCGCCACTTGGTCAATCAGCCAAAGTGTTTTTCCGCCGTTCATAATAAACTGATCCAGAACTTCTTTTTCTTCGTCAGAGAATTTTTCTGTTGGTTTTGTGATAATCGCTAAATCATATTTTTTTAGGGCATTTAAAGTTCCGTTCGGATCTTTTGCTACAGAATCTAAAGTAAAAGGACCAATATAATAGCTTTCTCTCACTTGCAATAGCATTTTTGCAATATGAATTTCTTTCAATTCGCCATTTCCTCTTAAAATTGCAACTTTTTTCTGTTTGTCTTTGGTTACTTTATTGATAGCATCGGCAATAGAATATTCTAAATGCTGAATCGATCCGATAACTTTTTGAGTCGTTGAAGCTCCCATTCTGTTTTTTAACAATGGAATATTAACTTCTTTGTTGTTGTATACGGCAACCGCCCAAGGAAAAACCATTGCTTGCGATTGTTTTCCTTTATCGTCAACGGTAATGTTTATTGGCGTTAATCCTTTATGGAAAAGCGATTTTGTTAATGCATCACTTTCTTCTTCATTCGCTAACGGATCGACAAATTCGAAAACAATATTTTTATTGTAAGCCTGAAATTCTTCTAATAATTGTTTGGTTTCCTGTTGTAAACGTCTAAAATCTGCCGGTAAATCACCAGCCATGTAAATTTTTATAGAAAGCGGATTCTGAATCTGCTTTACAATTCCTAACGAAGTTGGAGATAACGTATAACGTTTGTCTTTCGTTAAATCGAAACGATGAAAAAATAAAGTTCCAAGTGCATTTAAGACAATTAAAATGAAAATTGTAATTCCTAATGCTTTGATATTTTGCTTGGTAGAAGATTTCATTAGGCTTTAAAAGATTTTAATTGATAAACAGTAAAAGATAGAAAAGCGATTGAAATGCTTAAAAAATAAATAATATCGCGAGTATCAATAACACCTCGGCTCATACTCTTGAAATGATTTTGCATTCCAAAAGCAGAAATAAAATCACCAGAACCTGGAATCAGCGAACTCAAACCTTCAAATCCAAAATAAAAGAAAAAGCAAAGAAAAACGGCAATAATAAAAGCCACAATTTGATTTTCTGAAAGGGTAGAAGTAAAGATTCCGATTGCTGAATAAGAGGCAATTAAAAACAATAATCCGAAATAAGAACCAATCGTACTTCCCATATCAATATTGCCTTCTGGTAAACCTAAATCTGAAATTACTTTTACATAAATCAAGGTCGGAATAATTGCTAAAATAATCAGCAAAAACGAACCGAAAAATTTTCCATTTACGATTTCCCAGATTGATAAAGGTTTTGTCAATAGCAATTCTAAAGTCCCTTGTTTTTTTTCGTCAGAGAAACTTCTCATTGTTACGGCTGGAATCAGGAAAATTAGAATCCAAGGCGCCAATGTAAAAAACGGAGTTAAATCGGCATAACCTGTATTCAATATGTTATAATCACCTTCAAAAACCCATAAAAATAGTCCATTGCTAATTAAGAAAATAGCAATGACCAAATAGCCAATAGGCGAGCCAAAAAAGGATTTTATTTCTCTTAAAATGATTGATTTCATTTAGTTTTTTATTTTTTTTATTGTTTCAGGTTTCACGTTTCAAGTTGCTTTACTTAGTGTTTGTTTTTTTAACCTCAAAGAACGCAAAGTTTTACGCAAAGTTCGCAAAGTTTTTTATGCAAAGCTTTGCGAACTTTGCGTTTTAATTAATCATCTAAAGAAAAAATCTTTGCGTGCTTTGCGGTTAAATAGTTCCAATTTTCAGTTCCAATATAACGTGAAACTTTAAACTAAAGAAACAACTTTGTCCACGCTCCACGCTTCTGGCTTTTCGTTGAATAACTTTTTTGTGAAATCCCAAACGGTATTAAAAAGTTCAGAATTTCTATAATTTTCCAAATCGGCTTCGGTTTCCCAATAGCTGTAAGTGAAAAAGATGCATTTGTTATTTTTGTCCTGATACAATTCTAAAAAACGATTTCCTTCTGCATTTCGTATTTTCTCTTTCACAGATTCAAAATTCTCCAGAAAATCAGGAATTTTTTCTTCGTGAAAGCTCATTTTTACTATTCGAACAAACATGTAATTTTAGATTTTAGATTGAAGATTTTAGATTTTTGAAAATTTCTAAAGTCTTGCAGGTGCGCAAAAATACCAAATTTGATTGTTGTTTTGATAAAAAAATAAAATATTATAAACGCATAGTTTTAAACACAATATTGTCATTGCGAGGAACGAAGCAACCACACTAAAAAGCGAAACAAAGTTTGATTGTAAATGAGATTGCTTCGTTCCTCGCAATGACAATCTAAAATCTGCAATCTAAGTATCTAAAATGTATTTCTACGAAAATTGAATCGTAATCACATCGCGATAATTCAAACCCAACAAACTATTAGCAGAACCTACTTTAGAAGGATTACTTCTGAAAATAGCGATTTCAAGAAAACCAGCTTCGTTAAAAATAGCCAGTTTTTCGCCTTCATATGTTTTAATTGGATATTTCTCGGAAGTCGCGATTGCCGAATAATTCGGCAGAATCGTTTTGATGTTTTTAGATTTCATCACAATTTCATAAGGGCGACCACGTGAAACTTCTAAGAACTGCTTTTTTGAAATATTTGTGATAACGTTTCCGAAATGATCAATGTAAATAACATAGCCTTTCAGTGAATTTCCGTCACTCGAAACAACGGCTTGAAGTTCGGTTGCTTCTTTAATCGCCGTGATTTCTTTTCCAATCACATTCAATAAACCGCCTTTTGATAAGTGAGAAGCAACCTGAATAAAAATATCCATATCTGTAGCTTCAATCGGGAAACGATCGTGAATATTTATCGCGACAATTTTCTGCGGAACAATCTTTTGTGTAAGCATACTCAGGATTCCGTTATCGGCACAAATAAAGTAATGATCATTCCACTGCATGGCAATATGCTGGTTTTCTTTATTACGCTCGATATCAACGCCAATTAAGTGAACAGTACCTTTAGGAAAACTCAAATAAGAAGCTCCGATGATGTAACTTGCCTCGGCAGTATTAAAGGGATCAATGTCATGAGAAATGTCAATAATCTGAACCTCTGGGTTTTCAGAAAGTATTTTACCCTTCAGCGAGCCCACAAAGTGATCTTTCAAGCCGTAGTCTGTTGTAAGGGTAATTATTGACATCATTTTGTTTATAACTATTGATAGTATTTAAATCTAATTTTCATTAAATTTGAGAAATGCAAAGCTAATAATAGTAAACACAAATTGAAAGAAAGAAAAGACAATTTGTGTTTTTTAAAATTTTTGCAAGTTATCGTATTTAGATTCAGAAGATTATGTTTAGTGTAGAAAAAACTGAAAACTGCGACCCAAATACTGCGACTAAAAAAAGACCCGACAACCTCTAAATTATAAAAAGGAATTATTTAATTTAAAACTACTTCATTTGAACGAAAGAATAATCGAGCTAGTAGATATTGCACCAAAAGAATTTTGGGGCGCTCAGGACAGCCATCTGGAAATCATTAAAAAGTACTACCCGAAGCTTAAAATCGTAGCACGAGGGACCACTTTGAAAGCATTTGGCGAAAAAGAAGTTTTAGATGAATTCGAAAAAAGATTTCAAAGATTAATGCTTCATTTTACACGTTACAATAATATTGATGATAATGTAATTGAGCGTGTTATTATGAGCGATGGTCAGGAAGAAAAAAGATCTTACGATCATGACAAAATCCTGGTTCATGGTGTTGGCGGTAAGATTATCAAGGCAATGACACCAAATCAGCAATTACTTGTTGATACGATCAAGAAAAATGATATGGTCTTTGCAATTGGTCCTGCTGGAACCGGAAAAACCTATACCGGTGTTGCTATGGCGGTTAAAATGCTAAAAGATAAAGAAGTAAAAAGGATTATTCTGACGCGTCCTGCGGTAGAAGCCGGAGAAAATCTTGGTTTCCTTCCTGGGGATATGAAAGAAAAACTGGATCCTTATATGCAGCCACTTTACGATGCGTTGCGTGACATGCTTCCGAACGAAAAACTAGAGGATTATATTTTGAAAGGAATTATTCAGATCGCGCCGCTTGCTTTTATGCGAGGACGTACGCTTGATAATGCTTTCGTAATCCTTGATGAAGCGCAAAACACTACGCACTCGCAAATGAAAATGTTTTTGACCCGTATGGGAAAAAACGCTAAATTTATGATTACAGGTGATCCCGGACAGGTCGATTTACCAAGAAGAACGATTTCTGGTCTTAAAGAAGCTATTTTAGTCCTAAAAGACATCGACGGAATCGGAATTATTTATCTGGATGATAAAGATATCGTGCGTCACCGATTGGTTAAAAAGGTGATCGATGCTTATAAGCAAATTGAGAATCACGATTAATTTTAATTTTTAGTGAAATGTTAAATGTAAATCGTGAAATGAATTTCCCACAGATTAAAGGATTTTCACTGATTTTAAAAAAAAATCATTTTAATCTTTTAATCTGTGGCTAATAAATTAAATAATATTCGTTTTGTACTTTTTAAGTAAAGGTGCGAAACGAATATTTTTTTGTTTTAATAAGATTTGATAGCATTCGAAAATATATTCAGGGCACAGGAAATTATGAATGGGAACATTATTTCAATTTTTATGAATAGTTAAATAAATAATAAACTTGCCTTATTTCAAGCCTTGCAATCTTTTAAACTTTGGTCTTCCGAGCTTAAAACCGTAAATTTGTATTTATAATTATTTGATTATTAAAATGACAAAACTTAAAAATATAAAAGTGGTGGTAAGTGACCTTGATGGAACTTTACTAAATCCACAACACAGAATTTCAGATTATACAAAATCCATTTTTCAAGAACTTCACAATCAAGGATATCTTATCGTTGTGGCTACTGGTCGTCATCACTTGGATGCAATGGCTATCATAGATAAATTGGAAATTCCAATTTACTTAGTAAGTTCAAATGGTGCCAGAGTTCATTCACCAAATAAAGAAGAACTTTTTGCTTTCAACTTAGATAGCGATGTGGTAAAAGCAGCTTTAAATGTAGAAATTGATCCAGAAATTACGGTTGTTTTATTTAAAGAAAATATTTGGCAAACCAATAAATGGAATGAGAAGTTGAATTCTTTTCAGGAAGAATTAAAATATCTTCCGGAATTGGTCGATTATAAAACGCTTGAAGATTTTTCATCGATTAAAATTTTCTTTTCTTGTCCAGATCACGAGAAATTAGTAAAACTTAAAGACGCTATTTTAGCCAATTCTTCAGAACATTTGCATCACGCTTTCAGTCTGCCGACTTGTCTAGAATTTATGGATAAATCTATTGATAAAGCAGTTTCTATCGAAAGAGTTTTAGAAAAAGAAGGTTTCACTCTGCAAGAAGCCGTTTCTTTTGGAGATGGTTATAATGATGTTCAAATGCTTTCTGCGTCTGGAAAAGGTTTAATTATGGGCAACGCGCCAGCTTCATTAAAAGAAGAACTTTCAGATTTAGAAGTTATTCAGACAAATGCAGAAGATGGTGTTGCCAAATATATTGCTTCTAAAATTTTGGATAAAGAATTAGTTTAATTTTTTTAGCCACGAATTACACGAATTTTCACGAATTTTTATTGTAAATGCATCAGCTTTATTACTTATTTTTTAACCACAAATTACACAAATTTCCGCACATTTTTACTTTAAATATTGGTAATAATATTGTTGAATATGATACTGGACATTTTTTGAATAAATAATTTGTGAAAATTTGTGTAATTTGTGGTAAAACGAAATGCTGATTTTTTTTTTTTTGCTCAATGAAAATTTCCATAAATTTTGTAAATAGAATTAGCGAAAATTAGTGTAATTCGTGGCAAAAACACAAATCTAAGATTCTCTTCCGTTTCATATTGTAACTCTGTGAAATAATTTTAAATTTGCATTCATAAAAAACAACACAACAAATGAGCAATACGATCACAACTACAAATTTTAATTTCCCGAATCAGAAATCAGTTTACCGCGGAAAAGTTAGAGAAGTTTACAATATTAACGACGAACTTTTGGTAATGGTAGCAACCGACAGACTTTCGGCGTTTGATGTGGTTTTGCCAAAAGGGATTCCGTACAAAGGACAAATCCTAAATCAGATTGCAACAAAATTTATGGAATTGACGCAAGATATCGTTCCAAATTGGTTGATTGCAACACCGGATCCAAACGTTGCTGTTGGGCATTTATGTGATCCTTTTAAAGTAGAAATGGTCATTCGTGGTTATTTATCTGGACATGCGGCTCGTGAATATGCAGCTGGAAGAAAAGAAATCTGCGGCGTTGCTATGGCCGAAGGTTTAAAGGAAAATGATAAATTTCCAGAGCCAATTATCACGCCAACTACAAAAGCAGATAACGGTTCTCATGACGAAGATATTTCTCGTGAAGACATTTTAGCAAAAGGAATTGTTTCTGAGCAAGATTACATAGTTTTAGAAAAATATACTCGCGATCTATTTCAAAGAGGAACTGAAATTGCTGCTTCTCGCGGATTGATTTTAGTAGATACAAAATACGAATTCGGAAAAACCAAAGACGGCGTTATCGTTTTAATTGACGAAATTCATACACCAGATTCTTCTCGTTATTTCTACGCTGACGGATATGCAGAAAGACAAGAAAAAGGAGAGGAGCAAAAGCAATTATCTAAAGAGTTCGTTCGCCGTTGGTTAATCGAAAATGGTTTCCAAGGTCAGGACGGACAACAAATTCCAGACATGTCAGACGAATATATCGAATCTGTTTCTGAAAGATATATCGAATTGTACGAGAACATTTTAGGAGAGAAATTTGTGAAAGCAGATATTGACAATATCGATCAACGTATTGATAAAAACGTATTAGAATACCTTTCTTCAAAATAGTAATTTCGGGTTTAAACTAATTATTTAAACCATGAATTTTATAAATAAAAAAAATGCCCTGCTATTTGTATGTCTTATAGTAGGGCATTTTCTTTTTTCGCAAATTGATCAAAAGGCGACAAAAGAAACCAAAAATCTTTACAAAAATTTAAAAACAATTTCAAAAAATCATATTCTTTTCGGGCATCAACATGCGCTTGAATACGGACATGGATGGAGTAATGAAACTAATCGTTCTGATGTAAAATCGGTTACAGACTCACATCCAGCCGTTGTCGGAATTGATTTCAGTGATTTTTCTGGACGTTCGAAAGAGCAAATTGAAAAGGCAAAAGAAACTTTGAGAAAAAATGTAATCGCTACTTATGAAAGAGGTGGCATTACAACAGTTTCTTGGCATTTTAATAATCCGGCTTCCGAAGGCGGATTTTATTGGAAAGACGGAATTTCAGCTGCTTCAATGGCTTTGATAAAACCTGGAAGTTCTCATCACGAGCAATACAAAGAAATTTTAAAAACAATTGCCGATTTTGCTCATTCTGTAAAAACGAAAGATGGCAAACTTTCGCCCATGATTTTCAGACCTTTTCATGAATTTGACGGCGATTGGTTTTGGTGGGGAAAATCACAAACTTCACGCGAAGATTTTATAGCAGTATGGCAGTTCACGGTTTCTTATTTGAAAGATACTTTGGGCGTTCACAATTTTATTTATGCTTTTTCTCCAGATAATCGATTTAATTCTGATGAAGAATATTTAGAGCGTTATCCTGGCGATGAATATGTTGATATGCTGGGAATGGACGATTATGGAGATTTTGGCCGAGACGGAAAATATGATTTAGAAGTTGGCTTAAAAAAACTCAAAATATTTTCTGATTTGGCCATTAAAAAGAATAAATTGGCCGCTTTTACAGAAACAGGTTTAGAATCGATTCCGAATGAAAATTGGTGGACAGAAGTTCTTCTAAAAACTTTAAAATCAGATAATTTACAATTGGCTTATGTTTTGGTTTGGAGAAATGACGCAACAAGTCCAACTCATTTTTACGCACCTTTTCCGGGGCAAGCGAGCGAAAAAGATTTTATAAAATTCTATGAAGATCCCTTTACTTTGTTTGAAAAAGATCTTAAAAATATTTACAGCAATAAATTTAAAATTTAGTTTTTTCTTAGATTACTAAGAAAGCGCAATTCGGATAAAATCGGAGTTGCGCTTTTTTTATTAAAAAAAAATAAAAAACATGCAACCGAATCCATCTTTAAGTCGTCTAATTAATAATCATCATCATCAATCAATTAATTAATAAACAATCAATCATCATGAAAAAGACAGTAATTATTTTGGGAGCGATTCTCGTTTTTGCAAGTGCGTCAAATGCTTCAAATTCTGCGATAAGAATTAAAAATCAGGTTGAGTTTTCAGTTTATGGAAAATCTCCGTTACATCTTGCTATTAGTAAAGGTGACATCGAGGCGGTTAAGAAATTTGTTACTTACGGCACCAATACTAATAAAATGGTAAATAATATGACCCCTTTAATGGTGGCGGCACGATTTAATCAATGTGAAATTATTAAAATTTTGCTGGCAAATGGAGCAGATTTATCCATCGAAAATTCACATGGTTTTACTGCATTAAATTATGCAGAGTACGCAAAAGCAAAAGAGTGTGTTTTTATTTTGAAAAGCCTTAAGGTAAAAAAGTAAAAAGGACAGGAAAAGTGCAAGTCAGATTAATTGAATTGCACTTTTCTTTAAACAAAAAAAAATATTCTAGTTTGTAAACCCTTGCTATATAAGGGACATCAAAAAAAAGTATACTATTAGGTAATTTTTTTTCACTATAAGTGTAACATTTTCGATTTAGTTGCGTCTATTATAGTAAATCCAATCAATTTGGTAATGTTAAGGTCTTATTTTTATCGTATCATTAAGTAAATGTTAAGCATAAGTTAAAACAAGGTACTTGGTATTGCATAATACGATTTAACGATTACCTTTACATAGTAATTAAAAAACATCATCATACATCAATCATTTAACAACAATCAATCATTATGAAAAAATCAGTAATTATTTTAGGAGTAGCTTTATTGTCATTAGGAAATGTAGCAATGGCTTCAAATGGAACTTTATCTTCAAATAAAGTAGAACGTACTAAAACTTTTGCAACACCTTTAACAGTGGCAATCAGCAAAGGTGATATAGAAACTGTGAAAAAATTTATTGAATACGGAGCAGATGTAAACCAAATGTCTGAAGATCTTTCACCATTAATGACAGCTGCACGTTACAACAAAGTTGAAATTATTAAAGTTTTATTAGCAAACGGAGCACGTGTTAATGAAAAAAATGATAAAGGATTTACGGCATTAAAATACGCAGAATTATCTAATGCTGCAGAAGCTATCGCAATCCTGAAGGGAGCGAAATAAACAGTTTTAAAAAATTTGAGTTAGTAGACAAATGACCTTTCTGAGCAAAAGGTCATTTTTTTTTGTTTTAATATTTCGATACTAATTAACTTATACGAACAAAAAAAGCACCATTACAAGAATGATGCTTTCTCCTTTTTAAACCCAACAATTGATTTAAAAAATCTAAAAAAATAAATTATTATTCGATCGGTACATGCTTTTTACGATTGAATACCCAAAATAATATTGGAAAAACAAGGAGTGTCAAAACAGTTGCTGTTATCAAACCTCCAATAATTACGATTGCAAGAGGTTTTTGTGATTCTGAACCAATTCCGGTAGAAATCGCTGCAGGCATTAATCCGATTGACGCCATTAAAGCAGTCATTACAACAGCTCTGGTTCTTGCTTTTACTCCCATGAAAATGGATTCTTCGAGTGTAAATTTGGCTTTCAGATTATGATGAAATTCGGATATTAAAATAACTCCATTTTGAATACAAATTCCAAGAAGAGCAATAAATCCAACTCCAGCCGAGATTCCGAAATTCATTCCTGTTATATGCAGCGCGATGATTCCACCAATAATAGCAAAAGGAACATTCGCCAAAACAAGAAGAGAATCTTTAAAGTTTCCAAACAAAATAAATAGCAGAACAAAAATTCCAATTAAACTGATTGGTACAACCTGAGCCAAACGCGCACTCGCACGAACCTGATTTTCAAATTCGCCTGTCCAGCCGGTTGTGTAACCTGAAGGAAGTTTCAATTTGTTAACTTTTGCTTGTGCTTCTGCGATTGTGCTACCTAAATCTCGATCACGAACAGAGAATTTTACTCCGATAAAACGTTTTGTATTGTCTCTGTAAATAAATGCTGGGCCTGTAATAGTTTTAATATCACAGATTTCTTTCAAAGGAATTTTAACACCACTTATGGTTGGCACTTTTATTTCTTCCAAGTCTTTTTCATCTTTTCTATATTCTTTAGAAAAACGAACACGAACATCAAATTTCTTTTCATCTTCGTATTTTTCAGTCGCTGTTTTTCCTCCAAAAGCTAATTCTAAAACTGCTTGTGCATCGCTCAATGTAACGCCATAAGCCGCCATTTTTTCACGATCTAAGATTACGCTGATTTCTGGTTGCCCAACATTTCGGAGAATACCAGCATCTTTAATTCCTGGAATATCTTTTATTTCTGCCAAAACTTTATTGGCAAGATCATCCAGTTTATTTAAATCGTCTCCATAAATTTTTACGGCATTTGATGCCTTAAATCCAGCAACAGATTCTGCAACGTTATCAATTACAGGCTGCGAATAATTATAGGTAATTCCCTGATGGATTTTCAATTTATTATCCATTTCATTGATCAATTCATCCATCGAAATTTTACGTTTCCATTCGGCTTTCGGAAGTAAATCGACCTGAAGCTGAATAAATCCAAAACCATTCGGATCCGTTCCATCATTACTACGACCAGTTTGCGATAAGACTTTTTTCACTTCAGGAAAAGTTTCCAGGTCTTTTCTAATCATCGCCGCCGTTTTTACACTTTCAGGAAGCGAAGTACTCATCGGTAATTCTGCCGTTACCCATAATGCTCCTTCATTTAATTGTGGTAAAAATTCTGTTCCGAGAAAACCGGCAGAAAAGAAAACCGCAGCCAATAATCCTGTAGAAGCTATTAAGGTTTGTACTTTATGTTTAAAAGTCCACGCAAATCCTTTTGATACAATTCGGTCCCAGAAATTCACAAACGGATTGTGTTTTTCTTTTACATTTTTATTCAATAAAATATGAGAAAGAACCGGAACTAAAGTTAAAGTAAAAATTAAAGCCCCAAGTAATGCAAAACCTAATGTAAAGGCTAGGGGAGAGAACATTTTTCCTTCTACTTTCTGGAATGAGAAAATAGGAAGCAACGCTGTAATAATGATCAATTTGGAGAAAAAGATGGCTTTACCCATTTCTGTTCCTGTTTTCTTGATCAAACTTCCTTTGGCAATTTTATTAAACTTTTCCATTCCCAGCTGATGCGCTCGATGATCTAGAACTACAAACAAACCTTCGACCATTACGACGGCACCATCAATTATGATTCCGAAATCGACAGCACCTAAACTTAGTAAGTTGGCACTCATTCCCATCATTTTCAAACATAAAAAAGCAAATAATAGAGAAAGCGGAATCACAATCGAAACCGTAAAAGTGGTTCTCCAATCGGCCATAAAAAGGAATACAACAACAGTAACTAAAATAATACCTTCAAATAAATTGTGCATTACCGTTTCGGTTGTGAAATTCATCAAATTATCACGATCGTAAAAAGTTTCTATTTTAATGTCTTTTGGAAGAACGTTATCATTAAGATCTTGAATTTTTGCTTTGATTAAAGCCAAAGTCTCCTGCGGATTTTCGCCTTTTCGCATGACAACGATTCCTTCAACAGCGTCGTCATTATTTCCAAGTCCCGTCTGTCCAACTCTGGGCATCGAACTTTCGTAAACTTCTGCCAGATTTTTAACCAAAATTGGATTTCCAGCCGCATCGTCAACAATAATATTTCCAATGTCTTCTTTAGATTTTAATAAACCGACACCTCGAACAACAAAAGCTTGTCCGTTTTTTTCAATAACATCTCCACCAACATTTAAATTTCCTGCATTTACTGCATTGTAAACTTGTAAAGGTGTAATGTTGTATTTCGCCAATTTGATGGGATCAACCCCAACTTCATACGTTTTAGTCTGACCACCAAAAACATTTAAATCGGCAACACCAGGAAGAGAACGTAATTGTTTGTCGATTACCCAGTTTTGGTATGTCAATAATTCTCTACTGTCTCGGCTGTCACTTTTTACAATATATCTGAAAATCTCACCTGTTGGTCCGTACGGAGGCTGAACATCCGGTTCAACGTCATCCGGAAGCGAAACGTTTTTAAGTAGATTGTTTACCTGAAAACGGGCAAAAGTATCGTCTACACCATCATCAAAAATGATTTTGATAACCGATAATCCAAACATGGTAATGCTTCGGACACTTGTCTTTTTCTGAACAGAATTCATGGAGATTTCGATTGGAGACGTTACAAAACGTTCCACTTCTTCAGCACTTTTTCCGTTCCACTGCGTAATGATGATGATCTGAGTATTGGTAACGTCTGGAAAGGCGTCAATAGGCATATTTTTGAACGAAATAAATCCGGCAACAGCCAATAATCCCACCCAAAAGAAGGTAAATGCTTTATTCTTAAGCGAAAAAGCAATAATATTTTTTATGAATTTGTTCATGTCTTAATTGTTTAAAGCACCATAAATAAACAGCTGATTGTTGGTGATCACTTTCTCGTTTTCTTTTAAACCGCTTGAAATGTAAGTGATGTCTCCAACCACCCTGTAAACTTCAACTTGTCTTGTTTCGATGTTGTTGCGATCTTTAAAAACCACCACAAAATTTTTGCTTTTATCAAAGACGATTGCTTTACTAGGCACGGCTATCATGTTTTGGTTGTCATTAAATGACAATTTGATATTCGCATTCATATCAGGTTTAAGCAAATAATCCGGATTGTTTAATTTAATTCTTGCCTGCATTGCTTTTGTTTCAGGATCAATAACATTGTAGATTTTATCTACTTTTCCGTTAAAAGTTTTGTCGGGATAACTTAAAGTAGTAACGGCAGCGCTAGTTCCTAATTTTACTTTATTAATGTCAATTTCGTTGATATTTGCCATAGCCCAAACTTCGCTGATTTCAGCAATATCAAAAATGTTTTCAGATCGGTCATTACGCAAAAGCATATCCTGATTGATGCTTTTTTGAATAATAAAACCGCTTATTGGTGCAGTAACTTCATAAATAGATCCCGCTTTAATATTATAGATTTTATATGTTTCCTGAACTTTACTCAATTGAGATTGTGCTTTATTCACTTCAGATTTTGCCTGAAGCACATCACTTTCAGAATTTAATTTTCCGTCAAATAATTCCTGAGCAACTTTCAGATTGTTTTTCGCGACAAGCAAATCACTTTTCGCATCGATAGATTGTTTTTCAAAATCTGCAACATCAGTACTTTTTATAGTAGCCAGAACTTGTCCTTTTTTTACATAATCACCAAGCTCGACATTTACTTTCATCACATTTCCACCAACTAAAGGGTAAACGTCAATCATTTTATTGTTGTCCGCAGTAATTTTTCCGTAAAAACTAAGTTCGTTTTTTAAGGGTTGCATTTCTGCATTTGCTGTCGTGGTTGTTTTTAGCATATCGTTACTTAAAACAAAAGAAGTATTTGTTTCAGGATTTTCAACTTCTTTCTTGCAGCTTGTCAGAGATAAACTTACAATTGCGATTCCTAAGAATAATATATATTTCATTGCTATAATTTTTTAAAATAAATCTTTGTTGATGGTACTATTTAATTCTTCGCCCGCGATTACTACTTTTTTCTTCAATTCGTTTAACTGAATTATCGCTTGATTGTAGCTTTCCATAAAATCGGTAAATTCTAAAAGACTGACATTGCGTTTTTGAAAGTTGGTTAGCATTCCGTTATAAACCGCTTCAAAATCTGAATTTACAGTTGGTTTAATCACCGAATAATTTTGTCTGGATTCATCCCATTTTGTCCACGCAGAAGTAATTTCTGTTTGAAGCTGCAATTCGAAATTTTGTTTTTCGATTTTAGATTGTTCTAAAATGGTTTGCGCATATTTAATGTTTCCTTTATTCTTGTTCCAAAGCGGCAACGGAATCGCAACATTTACATTGGCTTCTCTGTTAAAAGCACCACTTCGCTGATCGTAATTTGCTCCAACAGTAATATCTGGAACAGAAAGTGATTTTTGCCATTTTACATTCAATTCATTGGCATCAATTTCTTTTTGTTTGGCTAAATAATCAGGTCTGTTTGCAATGGCTTGTTCTTCAAAACCTTTTAAATCAAAACCAATTACTTTTAGATATTTGTTAGAATCATCTGCTGCAACAGTAGGAACGACATTTTCAGTTTCGTTCATTAACAGTTTTAAATTTGCCTGTTCGTCAATATTATCATTTATAACTTCTAATCTTTCATTTTTAAAATTAAGATACAAGGATTGCAGACGCACAACATCTTTAAGAGGAATATTTCCTTTTTGCGCCTGAATGGAATAGGAATTAATTAGATTTTCAATATGCGCTAATTGTTTATCGGTGTTCTCTAAGTTTTTAGAATTGTAATAAACGGTATAAAAGCTTTTACGCAATTGAAATTTTAAAGTACGAAGCAAATCGTTGAATTGAAGTTCAGCCAGTTTCTCGTTTGCCTGCGCTACTTTTACTTCGTTTTTCTTTTTTCCACCAAGATAAATGAGCTGTTCGATTGCAAACACTTTTTGACCTTCTTTACCAATATCAAAATATTTATCTCTTTCTGGATTATACGCATTCAATTCTGCCGAAATCGTTGGATTGTCCCAAATACGTGCCTGAATAGTTAAAGCTTTCGAAGCATCAATATTATATTGCGATGCCAGTAAAAATAGATTCTTTTTTAAGAATTGGGTTTCACAGTCTTGAAGAGTAACTGTTTTTTGAGCTATTGCAGCTTGATTGAGAAGTGCAAATAACAGCAATGCGAATAACTTTTTCATTGTATCATCTTTAATTTGTTACAAATATGCTATCGACAGGCTTTAAGAGACCTTAAAATCTACCTTAAAAATAGCTTAAAAAAGTTTACAAATTAAAAAATAACTGAAATAAATTCGTGTTAATATCTGTTATTGAGTAAGTTATATTTGCTTTGTGAAGATTTAAGATTCTTTGAACAATTCTTAAACCGAGTCCAAAACCAGAAGTTCCTTTAGAATTTTGACCACGCATAAAGGGTTGAAAAAGATTTTTTTGTTCTTCTTCGCTCAATGTATTTCCGGTATTAGAAACCGAGACAATTAAATGATAATGGTCGGTACTAATTTTTACTTTAGCTTGTTTGTTATCCGAATAGACACAAGCATTTTTGAGAACATTGGTTAATGCAATTTCAAGTAGATTTTTATTTCCTTGTATTTCTAAAGCAGTATCAAGATCTTCACTTTCTTCCATTTCAAAAAGAATAACAAAATCAGGAAAAGTTTTATTTATTTTTTCAATTGAAGAAAATAGAATTTCGTCTATTCGCTGTGTTTCATGACTTTCTGTTCTTTTGTTATCAATTTTAGAAAGAATTAAAAGGGAATGGATCAATTCACTTAAATGATTCACATCGCCCAATATTCCATTTAAGAAAGATTTGTTTTTTGGGTGAATGTCAGGATCGGCAACAGCATTTTCGATCTGAGAAGTCATTCGCGAAAGCGGTGTTCTCAACTCGTGGGAAGCGTGCGCTGTAAATTCTTTTTGTTTTTGATAGGATATTTCAATTCGATCCATCATAAAATTAAACTCATCAGCAATCAGATCAATTTCATTTTTACTGCTTTGCGATTCAATTCTGGTATCGAGATTGTTTTCGTTTATATTTTTTATTTTTTGATGAAAAGCATTCAGCGGATTCATCGCTTTTTTAATGGCAAAAGAAGTAATGACCCAGCATAAACAAGTAAAAAAGATATATGAGACAATTAAAGTATATCGTAAAAAGAGTAATTTCTTTTTACCATAATCGTCCGTTGCCGAAATTAAAGCATAAAAATCCTTGTCATTGGTGTCGTAGAAAACGCCATAAACTTCATAATCTCCTTGTTGTTTAAAAAAGGTTTTGTTTTTCTTTAAATATTTTAAATCATCAACAGACCAATTAATTTTGGCATCATCAATACTGCTGTAAATTAGTTTGTAATTAGAATCGAAAACCAAAGTCTTTTCATCATATAATTTATTGATGGAGTTTTGATCGATAATCTTCAAAAGCTGATTGTCAACTTGTTTTACATTGACCAAAAGTTTTATGTTAGATAACGCTTTAAGTTCTAAACGATCTCGAAATTCTTCTTTTCGGTAGTTGGCATATAAAATGAATATCACAGTAGAAGCCAACCCAAAAAGGATTGTAAACAGTAAACTGACTAAAAGTGATATTCGATTTTTTAATGTCATTCCTGATCGCTTAAATAATATCCGTAACCAACTTTGGTACGAATAAGTTTGATTTCGTGATCTTTATCTATTTTTTTTCTTAGAAAGTTAATATAGACTTCTATGGTATTCTGATTGGTTTCGATATGATAATCCCAAAGCTTTTCGGCAATAAATTGTTTAGACAAAACTTTTCCTTTGGCATGCGCCAGAATCAAAATCAATTTAAATTCTTTTGGAGTAAGTTTAATTTCTTCGCCAGTTCTGAAAACTTTCATTTCCTCCTCAAAAATTTCTAAATCATTTACAGCTATTTTACTTTCAATTTGCTGCGGAACTTCCTTTCGTCTCAAAAGAGATTGTACACGGGCATACAATTCATCAAAATGAAAAGGTTTAACCAAATAATCATCTGCACCATTTTCGAAAGAAGATAATTTATCCTCAATTTCACTAAAAGCAGTCAGCATAATTATTGGTGTTTTTTTATCGATTTCTCGAATGGCTTTGCAAACTTCAATTCCATTTATTCCAGGAACATTAATGTCAAGAATAATTAAGTCGTAATCGTACGGAAAATACTTTTTCAATAAAAAAGTTCCATCATAAAAAGGAACACACTCGAATTCTTTAGAAGAAAAGAATGCTGAGATTTCTTTAGATAAAGTAAAATCGTCTTCGAGTAGTAGTATTTTCATATAGGTTTTTATTTATAAATCCGGTCAGATAAAATCAAACCGGATTTACATTAAAGATACTTCTTATTTAAAATAAGAAAAAGTCTGGTTGTTTTCAATTTTCAATAAAGTGTCATAAATAAGCTGAATCACATTTTCAACATCATCTCTATGAACCATTTCTACAGTCGTATGCATATAACGCAAAGGAAGAGAAATCAAAGCCGACGGAACGCCGCCATTACTATAAGCAAAAGCGTCTGTATCTGTACCTGTCGCGCGAGAAGTGGCATGTCTTTGAAAAGGGATTTTGTTTTCCTCAGCAGTATTGACAATCAAATCACGTAATTTATTCTGAATTGCCGGAGAATAACCAATAACCGGACCTTTACCCATTTTCAAATCACCTTCAACTTTCTTGTCAATCATTGGAGTAGTGGTGTCGTGGCAAACATCTGTAACAATAGCAACATTTGGTTTAATGCGATGCGCAATCATTTCGGCACCGCGAAGACCAATTTCTTCCTGAACAGAATTTACAATGTACAAGCCAAAAGGAAGTTCTTTATTGTTTTCTTTTAATAATCTTGCAACTTCAGCAATCATAAAACCGCCCATTCTGTTATCAATCGCGCGGCAAACAAATTTATTTTCATTCAAAATCATAAATTCATCAGGATAAGTAATCACACATCCTACGTGAACGCCCAATGCTTCAACCTGCTCCTTATTCTCGCAACCTAAATCAATAAAGATATTACTCAATTTCGGAATCTCTTCTTTGTCACGTAAACGCGTATGAATTGCCGGCCATCCGAAAACACCTTTAACAATTCCGTTTTTAGTATGAATATTGACTCTTTTCGAAGGCGCAATCTGGTGATCAGAACCACCATTTCTAATTACATATATTAAACCATCTTCCGTAATATAATTCACATACCACGAAATTTCGTCTGCGTGACCTTCAATTACAACCTTATAAGGAGCATCAGGATTAATTACACCAACTGCTGTTCCGTAAGTATCTGTGATAAAAGTATCAACATAAGGTTCTAAATAATTCATCCAAAGTTTTTGCCCTTCACTTTCGTAACCAGTCGGAGAGGCATTATTTAGGTAGCTTTCCAAGAAAGCTATAGAGGTATCTTTTAAGATAGAATTTGTGCTCATAAAATATTTTTTTGCTAAAATATAAATTTGGTATTAGAGTTGTATATAAATATATAATTTTACATTTAAATTATGATTCAATGAGATTAACCAGCTTTATTTTATTTATACTATTTGTTTCCTTTTCATGTCATGCCCAAGTTACTCCAAAAGAGAACGAACAAATGGGTTATATATTAACAGAACATGATTCTATTTTAAATGACACCATTCAATTACCTGAAATCATTATTTCTAAAGAGAAAAAATTGAGTGCAGAAGAAATGAAGCAATTTCAGATTCTTCAAAACAGAGTTTATAAAGTTTATCCGTATGCTAAATTAGCTTCAGAAAGATTGACAGCATTAAACAACGGCATGGCGCGTTTGAAAACCAGAAGCGAAAAAAAGAAATACTTCAAAATTGTAGAAGACTACCTTAATAACGAATTTGAGCAGAGACTTAAAAAACTATCGCGAAAGCAAGGTCAGATTTTGGTAAAGCTAATTAACCGCCAAACCGGAATCACAACCTACGAACTCATCAAAACCTTAAAAAGCGGATTCAAAGCCTTTGTATCTAACACAACTGCAAATTTGTTCGACATCAGTCTAAAGACAGAATACAAACCGTACGACGTAAACGAAGACTATTTAATCGAAACCATCTTACTCCGCGCATTCGAATCAGGCCGATTAGTAAATCAAAAACCGGCAACACCCATAGATTACGATGACCTATCAACCAAATGGCAAGAAAGAGCAAAAGATTTAAATAAAAAATAACACACCTATATATTATAGTATCCACCCCAACAGATTTCCATTCCGATTTTTGGGACTGTCGTTTTTTTGTAGACAATATATAAGGTGTAGTATTGTATATTATTTATACTCGCAACCCGACAGGTTTTCATCCCGAGGCTTCGGGACTGTCGGGTTTATTTTTGTGTATACATATATAAGTATAAAAGACACTATAATGTAAGAGCAAAGTTTTTGTCCTGCTGAGCGAAGTCGAAGTCT
>Ga0308159_1000457_pt1 | contig 95145 bp, 92 predicted proteins | sample PhyCR1_FD_201040 | JGI IMG/M metagenome (GOLD analysis project Ga0308159, IMG submission 201040) | Phyllosphere microbial communities from UC Gill Tract Community Farm, Albany, California, United States - DLSLC.R1 | ecosystem: Host-associated > Plants > Phyllosphere > Unclassified | place: USA...
TGCTCCTTCAAGGATGATAGCGAATATCACAACGGAGCATGCCATTGCGGCAATAGACGAGATTAGGCCGAGAAAATTTCTCACCCAAACCTGCTGTACAGTAATGGCTATTCGTTTCATTCCACAATCATAGACAGTAGCGCTAAGGCCGCAACGGGGCGTTCGCTGACTGTCCGAATTTGTCCACGCAGCCTAGGCCGTCAGCCGCCGGTGGCAGGCCATGAGCGACAGGGCGATCCCTGCGACCCCCGCGCCGAACACCATATCCACCAGGTAATGCGTGCCCTCGACCGGCGTGGACAGCAGCATCCCTGCATTGAGCCCAACGATCCACCAGCGCAGCGCTGGAATGCGCCAGCCCGCCGTGATGTAGAGCACCGCCGCCGCCGTATGGAAACTCGGCGCCGAGACGATCCCGCGCAAGTGGCCCAGATCAACGACGTGAACCTGATAGGCCCTTAGCGCCGGGATCAGGCCCTCCTGCCACTGCTCGCTTTCGGGCATGTAGGGGATCGCAGCATGCCACAGGTAGGAGAACGGGCCGATGGCGGGCATCAGGCTGAACAGCAGCAGGGTGATGATCGTGGCCAGCCAGAACCCGGCGATGAAGCGATAGGCCTCGTCATGCCGCCCGCCCCGCGCCGCGCACCACAGCAGCACTACGGGAGTGACGTAAATGCTGCGATAGACCATCGTGCCCACCGCCTGCAGCACCGGATGCGCGGCGACGAGGCGGTAGAGGCTCACCCAGTCGAACCCCATGGCCACGTCGATCGCCTGAAGCCGTTCGTCGGCATAGCCGCTGGTCAGGGCCGCCACCGGGTAGCTGGCGGTCGCGCCCATCAGCGAGATCATCGTGAAGATCGCGGCGTACTCGCTGAAATGCGCGAGCGGCAGCGCATGGCGCCAACTGGTGCGGGGCAGCGCGAAGCGTGCGAGCAGGGCCAGCAGACCCGCGGCGTAGAATGGCTGATTGCCCGCCTGCCACGGATCGATAACGAGTTGCGCGCGGTGCATCAGCACGGTCAGGACGGCAAGGCTCAGCAGCATCGCGCCCCAGACCTGCGGCCGGATCGCCGGGCCGGAGCGGCGCAGTTCCACGAGCGCCGGAGTGATCGCGGCAACAGGCGTCGCGGTGCCAGTGGGAACGGTCGTGGCCCACCGGGGCGGCGTCGATTGCATTGGTCGTGGATCCTGGGCGATAAGTGCGAACGAGAAGCCTATCGCCGCTTAAGCCTCCATGAACCAGTGGAATTGTGCGTGGGTCAGGCCGGAACCAGCCCCGCCTCGATCCTTTCGCGCACGTGGGCGGGCCATTCGACCGGGCGGTGGTCGTTCAGGTCCATGCAGACCAGCACCACTTGCGCGCGCAGGCGATCGCGGCCCTCTCCGGTGAAGACCACCTCGATCCCGCAGCTGGTACGGCCGAGGCGCTTGGCGGTGACGGTCATCTCCAGCCGGTCGCCGAGGCGGCTGGGCGAGACGAATTCGACGTCCAGCTTCACCGTCGGCACGCCGATGTGGTGTTCCAGATGCATGGATGCGAAGTCCATGCCGAGGTCCTGCGCGAACCAGTCTTCCACCGCGCCGTTCAGCATCTCGAAGTAGCGGGGGTAGAAGACGATCCCCGCTGGGTCGACATGCGCGAAGCGCACTTGCGTGGAGGTGGTGAAAGGCATCGGCGAGAGGTCCTAGAGAATGGAAGTCTTGAGCTGGGTCAGCAGGGTCAGAAGCTGGCGCTGGCTGTCCTCGGGAAAGTCGGCGAGGGCTTCGCGCACCCAGCCGTGGTGGGCCTCTGCCAGTACGGCGAACTGGACGCGGCCGTTCGGCGTGAGCGAGACGATGGCGGAGCGGGCGTCTTCCGGGTCGGTGTACGAAGAGACGAGGCCCTGTTCCTGTAACTGGCGCACGATCGCGGTGACGTTGCCGTTCGACACCAGCAGCGCGCGCGACAGTTCGCCCATGCGCAGGCCGTCCGGCGCGCGGTCGAGCGTCGCGAGGATGTCGAAACGGGGCAGGGTGGTGGAGAACTGGTCCTCGAAATTGCGGCGCAAGCGCTTCTCGATGATCTTCGCGCAGTCGAGCAGGCGCACCCAGACGCGCAAGTCGAGCGTGCCGGACGGCGCGGTGCTGCCGGGAATCGTCTTTTCCATCGTCGCCAAGGCTCCTCGTTCTCCAGGAGGTTCCATAGCGGGGGATGCGATTATGTCGATTCCTGCAGGCATAAAGTTTCTTTCGGGCAAGCAACCCTGCGTTGAAGCAGACCCTTCGACAGGCTCAGGGTGAGCGGGGTTGGAATGAACCTCCCAATTCCGCTCAGGCTGAGCTTGTCGAAGCCCCGGCCGCGGGGCGCGAGGGTCAGGCTCGTGCGCCCTCCGCCTGTTTCGCGGCGCGCATCGCCATCTGCTGGCCCAGTTTGTAGGGCGCGGGGATCGGCTGTTCCTCATACCCGGCCGAGGCCGCCGCGCGCAGCGTCCACACCGGGTCGAACAGGTGCGTGCGGCCCAGTGCGACGAGGTCGGCGCGGCCTGCCGTCAGGATCGAGTTGACCTGATCGGCATCGGCGATGTTGCCCACCGCGATCGTCGGCACACTTGCCTCGTTGCGGATCTGATCGGCGAACGGGGTCTGGAACATGCGGCCGTAGACCGGGCGGCCTTCGGGGGCGGTTTCACCGGCGGAAACGTCGACGATGTCCACGCCCGCTTCGCGCAGCAGCCTGGCGATCTCGACCGCCTCGGCAGGGGTCACGCCCGCTTCGCCGACCCAGTCGTTGGCCGAGATGCGCACCGCCAGCGGCTTGTCCTGCGGCCATGCGGCACGGACCGCCTCGACCACGCGCAGCGGGAAACGCATGCGGTTTTCAAGGGAGCCGCCGAAGGCGTCCTCGCGCGCGTTCATCACCGGGGTGATGAAGGCCGAGAGCAGGTTGCCGTGGCCCGCCTGCACCTCGAGCATGTCGAAGCCGGCCTTGTCGGCCAGCATGGCGGTCGCGACGAATTGCTGGACGATCCGGTCCATGCCGGCCGCGTCGAGCGCCTGCGGCACCGTGCCGCCCTTGCGCCATGCCTGTGCGCTGGCCGAGACGGTGGCCCAAGGCGCATCCATCGGCACGTCGTAGCCCACGGTCTCGCCCGGGATCTGGCAGGCGGCGCGGGCACCGGCGTGGCCGATCTGCGCGCAGGTCTTCGCCGCCGAATGCTGGTGCGCGAACTGGTTAAAGGCGGTCCAGCGTTCGGCCTGGCCGTCGTGCCACAGGCCGGGGCAGGCAGGGGTGGTGCGGCCATCGGGCGCCACGGCCAGCATCTCGGTCACGACCAGACCGGCGCCGCCCAGCGCGCGCGAACCGTAGTGGACCGAGTGGAAGTCGTTGGCATAGCCGTCAGTGTCGGCCGAATAGGTCAGCATTGCGGGCATGACCACGCGGTTGGGCACCGTCATCCCGCGGAGGGTATAGGGCGTGAACATCGGCTGCACCGGCACGTTGCGCCCTTCGTTGCCCGCCCAGAACCAGCGTTCTAGCCCTTCCAGCCAGGTGCGGTCGCGCAGGCGCAGGTTCTCGTGGCTGACGCGCTGCGAGCGGGTCATCAGCGAATAGGCGAACTGCGGCAGGTCGAAGCCGAGGTAGCGATCCAGCGTCTCGAACCACTCGGTCGAATTGCGGGCCGAGTTCTGGATCTTGAGCACCTCGACATGGCGCTCCTCCTGATATTCGGCGAGCGCGGCGGCCAGTTCCTCGCGGCCCGTGATGCCGGGGCGGTCCAGCACTTGCGCCAGTTTGATCGCATCTTCCAGCGCCAGCTTGGTGCCCGAACCGATCGAGAAGTGCGCGGTGTGGGCGGCATCCCCAAGCAACACGACATTGTCGAACGACCACTGCTTGCAGATCACCCGGCGGAAGTTGATCCACGCCGCCGAGCCGCGCAAGTGCGTGGCGTTGGAGATCAGCGGATGGCCGTCCAGATGGCGCGCGAAGATTGTCTCGCAGAGCGCAATCGAATCGGCCTGCTCCATCGCGTCGAGGCCAAGGCCGGTCCACGTCTCTGGCGAGCATTCGACGATGAAGGTCGAATGCGTCTCGTCGAAGCGGTAGGCGTGCGCCCAGATCCAGCCTGCGTGGGTCTTCTCGAAGATGAAGGCGAAGGCGTCGAACAGCTTGGTGGTGCCGAGCCAGGAGAACTTGTTGGTCTTTGTCTGGATATCGACGCCGAACTTCTCTTCGTTGGCAGTGCGGACCATCGAATTGATGCCGTCCGCCGCCACGATCAGGTCGAAGTCCGCGAACTGCGACAGGTCCGCGTCGAACTGCGTCTCGAAGTGCATCACGACGCCCAGCTCACCCGCGCGCGCCTGCAGGATCTGCAGCAGGTGCTTGCGGCCGATGCCGATGAAGCCGTGGCCGGAGGAGCTGACGGTGTTCTCGCCCACGGTGACGTCGACGTCGTCCCAATGCGCGAAGCTGTCGACGATGGTGGCGGCGCTGACCGGGTCGTTCGCCTGCAGGTTCACCAGCGTCTGGTCGGAGAACACCACGCCCCAGCCGAAGGTGTCGCCTTCGCGGTTGCGTTCGAAGACGTGGACCTCATGCGCGGGATCGCGCAGCTTCATCGAGATCGCGAAGTAGATACCGGCAGGTCCGCCGCCGAGGCACGCAATACGCATGGATGTCTCTCCTGAATTGCTTCATGCCTAAACTAATATGGTTGCACGTGCAAGTTTAATCCTCCCCGGTACGGGGAGGGGGACCGCCCGCAGGGTGGTGGAGGGGCACGGGCCGAGTTGCGAGGACCGCGAAAACGCTGCGCAAGGCCGGGATGAAGCAACCCCAAGCCGTCATTGCGAGCGCAGCGAAGCAACCCAGGGCAGCATAAACCGCCCTGGGTTGCTTCGCTGCGCTCGCAATGACGAAGTGTATGAGGGGCGTGGCTCAGGCCCGGGCCAACCACTCAATCCAGGTTGTCGTAGAGCCGCCCGAGCAGGTCCAGCATCTTCGAAAAGTCCCCGGCCGAGAACCCGCGAATGATCTTGTCATAAAGCGGCGCGGTCACTTCGCGCGCTTCGGTCAACTTCACGCGACCCTCGGCCGTCATGCGGATCTCGGTCACGCGGCCGTCCGATTCGCTGGGCGCGGTCTCGGTCAGCCCCGCCTTGGTCATGCGCTCGACGATGCGCATCATGGTGGAGAGGTTGATGACCGCCGACTTCGCCACCTGCCCGATCGCCAGCGGCTCGTGCTCGCCGAGAATCATCAGCACGCGCCATGTCGGAATGTCGATCCCGATCCCGCGCAGGCCCGACTCGATGACCACGTTGTAGCGGCTCGCAGCCCGGTTCAGCAGATAGAACGGGTAGGCGTCGAGGCGGAAATCCTCCGATCCAGGGTTACCGAAAGGGCGCAAATCCTCGCTCATCCTAGGCTCCAGCGGGCCGAAACGCCCGGCATGACATTTTAGTTGCATATGCAACTTAATCCGATACTCTTCGCCGTAATGGTCCAACAGGAGGCCCAAGTCCATGACAGACGTTCTCGCTTCTCTCGCCCATGCGCTGACGGCCGGTGACATCACCGTCGTCGATCTGACCCAGACCCTCTCCGAAGACACCCCGCTGCTGGTGCTGCCCGAGCCGTTCGGCCAGACGGCGGCGTTCTCGCGTCAGGAAATCTCGCGCTACGACGAGCGCGGCGTCGCATGGCACTGGAACAACTTCACCGTGGGCGAGCACACCGGCACGCACTTCGATGCGCCGGTCCACTGGGTCTCTGGCAAGGATCTGCCGGACAACACCATCGACAAGGTGCCCCCGCAGAAGCTGGTCGCGCCTGCCGTGGTGCTCGATTTCTCGGCCGAATGCGCCGCGAATCCGGACTTCCTGCTGACGGCCGTGCACATCAAGGCTTGGGAAGCCGAGCACGGCGACATCCCTGCCGGCGCCTGGGTGCTGTTCCGCACCGACTGGTCGAAGCTGGACGTCGATGCCTACACCAACCGCAAGGAGGACGGCGCCCATACCCCGGGTCCGGACGCCTCCGCGATCCAGTACATCCTTGACCGCGACGCGCTGGGCTTCGGCGTCGAGACGATCGGCACCGATGCAGGCCAGGCGCATCTGCTTGAGCCGATGTACCCGGCGCACACGCTGCTCCACGGCGCGGGCAAGTACGGCCTGCAGTGCCTTGAAAACCTCGACAAGCTGCCCGCCACCGGCGCGATCGTGATCGCATCGCCGCTCAAGATCCAGGGCGGTTCGGGCAGCCCGCTGCGCGTCCTCGCGCTCGTTTCGGAGTAAGGGCAAGTGGCGGAGCGTTCATTCAAGAAGGAAGTCCTCAAGCTCACCGCGGGTGAGGGCGAGGTCTTCACCGGCGAAGGCATCCTGGCGGTCACCAAGGGGCTGCTGCAGTCGGGCGTGGCCTATGTCGGCGGCTATCAGGGCTCGCCGATCAGCCACCTGATGGACGTCTTCGCCGACGCCAACGATCTGCTCGAAAGCCTCGGCGTCCATTTCGAGGCGAGCGCCTCGGAAGCCACCGCGGCGGCGATGCTGGCGGCCTCGGTCAACTACCCGCTGCGCGGCGCGGTCGCGTGGAAGTCGGTGGTGGGCACCAACGTGGCGTCGGACGCGCTGTCCAACGTCTCGTCGGGCGGCGTCACCGGCGGCGCGCTGGTGATCGTGGGCGAGGACTACGGCGAAGGCTCCTCGATCATGCAGGAGCGTACGCACGCCTTCGCGATGAAGTCGCAGATGTGGCTGATCGATCCGCGCCCGAACCTGCCCAGCATCGTGGACTCGGTGGAGCAGGGCTTCCGCCTCTCCGAAGCCTCGAACACGCCCGTAATGCTGCAGCTGCGCGTGCGGTCTTGCCACATGACCGGCTCGTTCGTGGCGAAGGACAACGTGCGCCCGCCGCTGACGGTGGGTGAGGCCGCAGCCAGCCCGGTGCGCGATACCGACCGCATCGTGCTGCCGCCTGCGAACTTCCTCCACGAAGTCGAGAAGATCGAGAAGCGCTGGCCCGCCGGCATCGCCTATGTCCGCGACAACAAGCTGAACGAGTGGTTCGGCCCCGAAGACAGCGAAGAGGGCATCGGCCTGATCGTGCAGGGCGGCCTCTACAACAACCTCAACCGCGCGATGGAACTGATCGGGCTGGCGGACTCCTATGGTGTCAGCAAGCTGCCGATCTATTGCATGAACGTCGTCTATCCGATCATCCCCGAGGAAGTCGCCGCGTTCTGCAAGGGCAAGCGCGCAGTGATGATCCTGGAGGAAGGCCAGCCCGAGTTCATCGAGCACGAACTCAACACGCTGATCCGCCGCGCGGAGCTGGACACCCGCATCGTCGGCAAGGACATGCTGCCGCGCTCGGGTGAGTACACCGCCGACGTGATCCGCAAGGGTCTGGCGAAGTTCCTTGAAGCCTACGCGCCCGCGCTGGCGCCGCAGCTCGAAGCGGCAAGCCCGCTGCCCGCGCCGGTCGCCAAGGAAATCCCGCAGCGCCCGGCGGGCTTCTGCACCGGCTGTCCGGAGCGCCCGATCTTCACCGCGATGAAGCTGGTGGAGCGCGAGCTTGGCCCCACCCACGTCTCGGCGGACATCGGCTGCCACCTGTTCTCGATCCTGCCGCCGTTCAACATCGGCAACACGACGATGGGCTATGGCCTTGGCGCGGCAGGTGCCTCGGCGTTCAAGCCCAAGGAGGGCGAGGGGTCAAAGCGGTCGATCGCGATCATGGGCGACGGCGGGTTCTGGCATAATGGCCTGACTTCGGGCGTCGGCAATGCGGTGTTCAACAAGGACGACACCGTCACGATGATCATCGACAACGGCTATTCGGCGGCCACCGGCGGTCAGGATATCCTGTCGTCGCGCGCCGAGAACGCCAATCGCGTGACCAAGAACCCGATCACCAAGGCAGTGCGCGGTGTCGGCGCGAAGTGGGTGCGCGAGACGCATCGCACTTATGACCTCAAGGGCATGACCTCGATGCTGCGCGAAGCGCTGACGACCGAGGAAAAAGGCCCCAAGGTCATCGTCGCGCAGTCCGAATGCATGCTCAACAAGCAGCGGCGCGAGAAGAAGGCGACTTCGGCGAAGCTGAAGGCGGGCGAGCGCGTGGTGCGCGAACGCTTCGGCGTCGACAGCGACACCTGCACGGGCGATCACAGCTGCATCCGCCTGTCGGGTTGCCCCTCGCTGACGATCAAGCCCAACCCGGACCCGCTGCGGCAGGATCCGGTTGCGCATGTCGAGAACTCCTGCGTGGGCTGCGGCCTGTGCGGCGAGGTGAGCCATGCGGCGGTGCTGTGTCCCAGCTTCTACCGCGCGCAGATCGTCGCCAATCCAGGCAAGTTCGAACGCTTCAAGGCGAAAGTCAGCGGCGCGATCATGGCCCGCTGGCAGGCCGGCGCCGACAAGGCCCGCGCGGCGCGCGCGTTCTGAAGCCATTCCTCCCCGTTGCGCAGCAATGGGGAGGGGGACCGCCGACGCAGTCGGTGGTGGAGGGGGCGGAACCCAGCCCGTCCCCTCCGTCAGCCCTGACGGGCTGTCACCTCCCCATCGCTTCGCGAAAGGGAGGATGAAGCAAGAGAGTGAGAGACACCACCATGACGATCGCCAACGAAAACCGCATCACCATCGCCATCCTCGCCCTCGGCGGACAGGGCGGCGGCGTGCTGGCAGACTGGATCCAGGAAGTCGCCCGCGCCGAGGGCTGGCTGGCGCAGGGCACCTCGGTCCCCGGCGTGGCGCAGCGCACCGGCTCGACCGTGTACTACGTCGAACTGGCGAAGCCCGACGGATCGGGCCGCCTGCCGGTGATGGCGCAGATGCCGATGCCGGGCGACGTGGACGTGGTTGTCGCCTCCGAACTCATGGAAACCGGTCGCGCACTGCTGCGCGGGTTCTCCACCGCGGGGCGTACGACGCTGATCGGCTCCACCCACCGCATCTACGCCATCGGCGAGAAGCAGGCGATGGGCGACGGCCGCGGCAACGGCGAAAAGATCATCGAGGCGGCGTACCAGCGTTCGAAGCGCTTCATCGGCTTCGACATGGAGGCCGCGACCGACCGTTCGGGCAGCGTCATCAGCGCGATCATGTTCGGCGCGCTGGCGGGCAGCGGCGGGTTGCCCTTCGCTGCCGACACCTACCGCGCCGCGATCGAGCACAGCGGCATCGCGGTGAAGAGCAACCTCAAGGGCTTCCAGGAAGGCTTCGACCGCGCCCAGCAGCCCGTCACCAGGCCCGACGAGATCACGCACGACCTCCCCGTGCCGACCACCGATCAGGGCCGCGCCTTCGCATCGCGCATCGCTGCGAACCTGCCCGCGCCCGCGCAGGCCAACGCCCTGCACGGCGTCGCCAAGCTGATGGACTGGCAGGACGGCGCCTATGCCGCGCTCTACCTGGATCGCCTCGAATCCGTCGCCGCGCTCGATGCCGCCCCGTTCGAACTGACTGCCGAGACCGCACGCCATCTGGCGCTGTGGATGGGCTATGAAGACACCATTCGCGTCGCCGACCTCAAGACGCGCGCCAGCCGCATCACCCGCGTACGCGGCGAAGTGAAGGCGGGCGACGAGCAGATCCTTTCGATCACCGAATTCATGCACCCGCGCCTGCAGGAAGTCTGCGAGACGCTGCCCGCCGGGATCGGCCGCCGCATCCTCGCCAGCAAGGGCCTGACGAAGCTGCTCGGCCGCTTCTTCACCGAAGGGCGCCATGTCGAGACGACCGGCTTGCGCTGGTTCCTGGCGCTGCGCACCGTTGCGGCGATGCGGTCGATCCGCCCGCGCTCGCTGCGCTACATCGAGGAGCAGGAGCGCATCGAGCACTGGCTGGAACTGGTGCGCACCGAGGCAGCCAAGGACCGCGAACTGGCGCTGGAACTGGTGCTCTGCCAGCGGCTGATCAAGGGCTACGGGGATACCTTCGAGCGCGGCCTCGGGAACTTCCAGCGCATCGTTGCCGAACACGCCCGCGCTCCCCGGGATGCGGCAGGCATCCGCACTTTGCGCGAACTGGCGCTGGCGGACGACAAGTCGAGCGGGCTGACCGAAGCCCTCGCAGGTTGATGGCCGTATCGGGGCGATCCTTGCGGGATCGCTCCGATACGCTCAGTTCCCGGCCCGCTTCGCGCTGTCCCTGAAGGACAGCGCGAACACCACCGCGACCACGGCAGACAGTGCCGAGGGGATCAGCCAGAAGCCGGTCCAGTCGACCTCGTGCCCGTTCGTGCCGCTGCTGTGCGCGACGTAGACGGCGTTCGCCAGCAGGCTGCCGATGATCGAGCCGACACCCCAGGTGACGAGCGCGAGGAACGACTGCGCGCGGCCCCGCGTCTCGGTCGGGAAGCGCTGGTCCACCCAGATCTGTCCGGCGACGAGGAAGAAGTCGAAGCACACGCCGTGCAGCGCCAGCGCGACCAGCAGCATCGGCATATGCGGGCCGCCCGCGTCGAAGCCGAAGGCGAACAGCGCATAGCGTGCGGTCCATGCCAGCATGCCGACGAGCAGCACCGTCTTCATCCCGAACCAGCGCAGGAACAGCGGCAGCAGCAGCAGGAAGCCGACTTCGGAAACCTGCCCGATCGTCTGCACCCCCGCCGCCGCGCCGACGCCCACGCCGACCAGGAACGGGTTGGCATAGGCGTAGTAGAAGCTCAGCGGGATCATCAGCAGCAGCGAGCAGCCGATCAGCGCCCAGAACGAGCGGTCGCCGCCCTTGATCGCGTCCAGACCCAGCAGTCCGGCAAGGCCCACGCGCTTCGAACTGGCGGCCGGAGGAGTGGCGGGCAGCGTGAAGGCATAGAGGCCGTAGAGCACCGAAACCCCGGCCGCCATGCGCAGGGGTAGCGCAGTCTCCTCCGCACCCAGCCAGCCGACGAGCAGGCCCGCGACGATCCAGCCGATCGTGCCCAGCACGCGGATCGCGGGAAACTCCTTCGCGGTGTCCGTCATCGCGGCGAAGGCGATCGCGTTCGACAGGGCGAGAGTGGGCATGTAGGCCAGCAGCACGCCCAGTGTCAGCGCGAAGACGAGGCCCGGGTCGCTCCCCGCGAACGAAAGCGCGAGCAGCGCGCCGCCGCCTGCCAGATGCAGCACGCCGACCACTTTCTGCGCGGAGAGGTAGCGATCGGCTATGGCGCCGACGAACAGCGGCGACAGGATCGCTGCCCAACCCTGCGCCGAAAACATCGTGCCGATCCACGAGCCGAGACCGGCGTGCATCAGATAGCTGCCGAACGGCACCCACCACGCACCCCAGACGAAATACTGCAGAAACATCATCAGCGAGAGGCGCACTCTTGTGCCGATATCCATGACCCGGTTCCCCTTCCTTTCTGCGACGCCATCGTTCTCGCCCGTGCCTGACGTCGGGCGCCGGATTTTTCCGCGGGTGGCGCTGTGTCGCGGCCAACTCAAGCGGAAAGTGAGCCTGAATTTCCCGACATAGGGATTTAGTTCACGACTGAATTATCTGGATTGATGCGCTCCGCGCACTTTGACGCTGCCAGGGGGTGTCATGGTGGCGGAGCCATTACGCGGTCGGGGGGCGTCAGGCTCGCCGGTCCTCGACCTGCTTTCTCCGTTCCCAGTATCGGTCTCCACCGAGTGGTCGGAGGAATGCGCGTGGGCGCTACCGGGGTATCCGGACGTAAAAGCGAGATAATATGTTTGTACGGACAATTTACATTATGAATGTCTTGAGCAATGGTCCGCGTTCGCAGCCCGCACAGACGGGCAAGCAACCGAACGAGGATGAATTGAATGCGGATACGCCACGCTCTCATGGTTTCCGGCCTTGCGCTGACGGTGGTGCCACAAGGCGCGTTCGCGCAGTCGCAGGCTTCCGATGGCAATGATACGACTTACCGCACCCTGCTCGCGCTGATCGACGAGATGGTCGCCAACAAGCTCATCACGCGCGAAAAAGCGGATGCGCTGGTGGAGAATGCAAGAGCCAAGGCCGCGCTGGGAGATGGGGTTCCTCCGCAGTCCGTTGCCCCCGTACAATCGGCCAATGCTCAGGATCGCGCCATGAGCACCGCCGCCGTCCCGATGATGGCGGCAGATTCTCCCGAACCGAGCGTCGAAGTCGCCGCTGTCGAAGCCGGCAACGCGCAAGTTGGCAGGGGCGCCGGCGGAGTCGACGTCCCGGCCGATCTCAATGTCGACTGGAGCCGCGGCGCACCGGTCTTCTCCAGCAAGGACGGCAATTTCACCTTCAAGCCGCGCGGGCGCATCCTGGCCGACATCTCGTCGACCAGCGGGTCCGACTACGATCGCCGCAACATCACCGTCTCCACTTTGCGCCAGTTCCGCTTCGGCGGCGTCGGCACAGTGGGCCAGCACCTGTTCTACCAGTTCGAGGCTGATTTTCGCCGCAACTCGGTCGAGGTCGTGAACACCTTCCTGGGTTACAAGACCAAGTTCGGGAAAGTCGATGCCGACATCCGCGCGGGCAATCTGATCACCGATCGCGGGATCGACATCGGCACGGCGGCGACCGCCAACCCCTTCATCACCACCAACATCAACACGATCGCGCTCGCGACGCAGGGCGGGCGAGCCTACCTAATGGGTATCGCCGCGCGGGCCGGGCAGAAGAACTGGCATTGGAGCGTCGCAGTCCACGGTGATGCGCTGGATTCGGACTTCACCCGCAATGACCACCGCATGTTCCTCAGCCGCGCGCACTGGAACCCGATCCTGACCGACAAGGCCATCGTCCATGTCGGCGGATGGGCATATTCGGAGCACATCCCCGCCGCGACTGCTTCCGTGGCGGTCAACCAGTTCATCTCGGGCGCGCTCAACAACAGCGTGCAGGTGAACGCGGCGACGCTGACCGGCGCGACCGGATCGAAGGCGTTCGGCCTCGAATTCGGCGGCGTCTACGGCCCGGTCTACGCCTTCTCCGAATATGGCGAGCGCCATGTGAAGGGTGGCCCGGCCGCCGCCTTCGACACGGCGAAGTTCAAGACCCTGTCGGTCAACGGCGGCTTCTGGCTGACCGGGGAGAAGCCGACTTATACCTCGGTGAGCGGCACCTACGTCGCCCCCAAGGTGCTGCACCCGATCACCGAGGGCGGCTCGGGTGGCTTCGAACTGGTCGCCCGCTACGAACGGCAGGACAGTTCCGGCGCACCGCTGGGCGGCACCGGCTGGGCGGCCACGGCAGGGGTGAACTGGTATCTCACCAACTACTTCCGCCTGATGCTCGACGGCATCCACTGGGAGACGAACAACCTCACCGGATCGTACCTCGGCAGGGATTCCGGCAACACGATCGCCGCCCGTGCGGAAGTGGCTTTTTAACAACCAACAGCTTGCACGATCGTGTGTCCGTGATAATGTCCGGACAAACATACAAGGAGAGTCGATAACATGACGTTGACCGCGCAGAAGGTCGGTGAGAACCGGTATCGCGCCAGCTATGGCCGCTATCTGGAAGACTTCACCGTTGGCGACATCTATGAGCATCGCCCCGGTCGAACGATCACCGATGCCGATAACATCCAGTTCTCGCTGATGACGATGAACTACCATCCGATGCACTGCGATGCGCACTTCGCGAAGCAGAGCGAGTTCGGCAAGCTGCTGGTCAACAGCGGCCTCAGCCTTGCCATCGTGCTGGGCATGACGGTCAACGACGTCAGCGGGAAGTCGCCTGCGAACCTCGGCTGGACCGACATCAAGCTGACTCATCCGGTCTTCGCCGGCGATACGCTCTATGCCGAATCCGAGGTTCTCAATGTGCGCGAATCCGCTTCGCGGCCGACCCAGGGCATCGTCACCACGCGTACGCGCGGTTTCAACCAGGACGGCAAGATGGTGATGGAATTCACGCGCAACTCGCTGGTCTACAAGCGCGGCCGCGCGCCGGGCGATGCCCCCGCATAAGCGGACGCGTCATTCCAGCATACGACAGGACAGCCCCGGGCGCCTTGCGAACGACCTCGACAGGAGGCGGGAAGCGTCCGGCGGTAAGGAGAGGATTATCGTGACTTCGATGCCAACAACCGTTCACGCAGGAGCCAGGCTGGATCGCCTGCCGGTTTCGCGTTTCCACTGGCGCATCCTCGGCCTTATCAGCGCCGGCGCGTTCCTTGACGCTTTCGACGTCTACCTTGCGGGCGGCGTGATGGCTGCCGTGAAGTCGGAAGGCTTCGGCACTTTGCCGCAGGCGGCGGCCTTCATGTCGATGACATTCCTCGGCATGCTGCTCGGCGCGGCCATGGCGGGCTATGTCGGCGACCGGTTCGGCCGCCGCTATTCCTATCAGTTCAACCTCGCGCTCTTCGGGTTCGCATCCATCGCGGCGGTTTTCTCTCCCTCGATGACGTTCCTGATCGTCTGCCGTTTCATCATGGGCCTTGGACTGGGTGCGGAACTGGTCGTCGCGGCGGGTACGCTGGGCGAGTTCATCCCGCCAAGCCATCGCGGCCGGTGGGGCGCTATACTGGGCGCGATCATCGGTTCGGGTCTGTTGATCGCCACCTCGATCGGCTACCTCGTCATCCCGAACCTGGGGTGGCGCTACATGTTCGCCATCGCCGGAGCCGGTGCCATCGGCATCTGGGTCCTGCGCAAGACCATGCCGGAATCGCCCCGCTGGCTGGAATCCGTCGGCCGCACCGAGGAGGCCGAGGCGGTTCTGCAGCGGATCGAGGCCGAAATCACGGCGCGTAAGGGCCCGCTTGCCCCTTACGCGAAGACCGCATCCGCCGCCCCGGCCCATGCACCGCTTTCCCGCCTCTTTGCATCGGACATGCGCGGACGGCTTGCCGCCGCGACGCTCACGGCCATCGCCGCCAACGTCTCCGTTTACGGCTTCGTCGCCTGGCTGCCGACCTTCCTTGTGAGCAAGGGGCAGACGATGGTGCAGTCGCTGGGCTTCACCACGCTGATGTCGTTCGGCAGCATCGCCGGTTCGCTGGTCGCCGTGGCGATTGCCGACAAGGTGTCGCGCCGCGCTTCGCTCATCATCGCGGGCCTGCTCATCATCCTGTTCGGTGCGATCTATCCCAACGTCGAGGGCACGGTGCCGCTCGCCATCGCCGGCTTCCTGCTGGTGAGCAGCATCTACATGCTGACCGCGATCGGGCTGTTCCTCTACGTGCCAGAGATGTTCCCGACCGCCTATCGTCTGCGCGGGACCGGCTTTGCCGGGATGTGTGCCCGCGCCGGTTCGATGCTGACGCCGTTCATGACCGTGTGGCTGTTCGAAAACTTCGGACTTGAGGGCGTCCTCATGATGGTCGGCACGGTGCTGGCGCTGATGATGATCGCCGTGATCGCGGTGCGCGTCGAGGGACGCGGGGCCTCGCTCGACGCCATTGCGCAGGATCCGGACGCAGCCCCGGCCCGGCGCACCGTCGGCCTCGCGGGAGAGTGAAGATGATTGCCCGGACTTATGCCGAATTCGCGAGCGGGCTGACGCTTGATGCCGTGCCCGAGCGGGTGCGCGAGCGCGCCTGCCACCTCATGCTGGACTCGATCGGAACCGGCATCGCCGCGCTCGGCGAGAGGTGGGGGCAGCGCGCCTTCGCGGCGGCACGGGATCTGGGGGAAGGGCGCTCGCCCGTCCTCGGCCACGGACGATCGCTGGCTCCGCGTGAGGCGGCGCTGGTCAATGGCCTCGTGATGCATGGTCTGGATTACGACGACACGCATTCGCGCGGCATCATCCACGCGACGGTGAGCAGCCTTCCCGCTGCCCTTGCCGCCGCCGATAATGCCGGAGCGAGTGGCGCCGATCTGCTGCGTGCCTACATCATCGCCATGGAAGTCTCCACCCGCGTCGCCAGCGTCGCGGCCGGGGGCTTCCACCGCCACGGCTTCCACCCAACAAGCCTGTGCGGTGCTTTCGGGGCGACGGTGGGCGCGGGTCTCCTGATGGGGCTCGATGCGCAGCAGATCGGCATGGCGCAGGGCATCGTCCTGTCGATGGCGGGCGGCAGCCTCGAATTCCTCGAGGACGGCGCCTGGACCAAGCGCCTCCACCCCGGCTGGGCGGCCAGCTCCGCGCTGACCGCCGCGACGATGGCGAAGCACGGCTTCGTCGGGCCGAAGGCGGCATATGAGGGGCGCTTCGGCCTCTATTCGCTCTACCTGCGCGATGGCGCGCCGGCCGGCCTGGCCGATGCCTGCGCGGGACTTGGGGAAAGCTGGGAGATCGAGAACGTCTCGGTCAAGCCGCTGCCGGCCTGCCACATGACCCATGCCGCCGGTGATGCCGCAGCTGCGATCTGCGCCGAGCATGGTCTTTCGGGCGATGACATCGCGCGCGTCACGGTGCTGGTCCCCGAAGCGGTGATCCCCATCGTGTGCGAGCCTTCCGCACCCAAGAAGGTCCCGGCGACCAGCTACGACGCGCAGTTCTCGATCCCCTACATCGTAGCCACGGCGCTGCTGAAGGGCCGCTTCACGCTGGACGAACTGGACGGCGCGGCGCTGGCCGATCCCGATGTGCTCAAGCTGGCGCAGAAGGTCGATTACGCCGTCGATCCCGACACCGACTACCCGGTCCACTTCACCGGGGAGGTTATCGTCGAGACGACGGACGGTCGCCGCATCGCAAAGCGCGAAGCGGTGAACCGGGGCGCGGCCGATCGCCCGCTCTCCAACGCCGAGATCCGCGCCAAGTACGACGACAACGCCGCCCGCCGCGTGAGCCGCTCGCAGGCCGACGCGATCGCCGATGCCGTGCTGGACATCGCCAACCATCCCGCAGCGCGCCTGAGCGACCTGCTCGCCGCTGCCACTACTGCCGACATTCTGGAAGGAACCCCCGCGTGAACATGGAAAGCCCGATCAGCAGCCAGGGCGCGACGCCCGAAGAGGAACAGATGATCCTCGACACCGTCGAGAAGTTCCTTGAGGCCGAAGTGAAGCCCTACGTCCACCAACTGGACCATGACGACGAATATCCGCAGGCCATCGTCGACAAGATGAAGGAGCTGGGCTTCTTCGGCCTGATGATCGATCCGGAATTCGGCGGCTTCGGCATTTCGACGCTGACCTATGCGCGCATCATCGAGAAGATCTCGGCGGTGTGGATGTCCGTCTCGGGCATCATCAATTCGCACATGATCATGGCGATGACCGTGCAGCGCTGCGGCACCGAGGAGCAGAAGGCGCATTACCTGCCGAAGTTCGCCACCGGCGAACTGCGCGGCGGCATCGGCCTGACCGAGCCCGACGCGGGCACCGACCTGCAGAACATCCGCACCGTCGCCAAGCGCGAGGGCGACGAATACGTCGTCAACGGCAACAAGATGTGGATCACCAACTCGGGCTCGGGCAACTGCATCCTGCTGCTGGTCAAGACCGACCCGACCGCAGAGCCGCGCCACAAGGGCATGAGCCTGCTGATCGCCGAGAAGGGCCCGGGCTTCGTCGTCTCCAAGAAGCTGGAGAAGTTGGGCTACAAGGGTATCGACAGCTGCGCGCTGGCCTTCGAGGACTACCGCTTGCCGGTCGAGCGCCTTGTCGGCGGCGTCGAGGGCAAGGGTCTGAAGCAGGTGCTGGGCGGTCTGGAGCTGGGCCGCATCAACGTGGCCGCGCGCGGCCTCGGCATCGCGCAGGCGGCGCTGAACGAGGCGGTCGCCTATTCGCAGACCCGCAAGACCTTCGGCAAGCCGATCTGCGAACACCAGGCGATCCAGCTCAAGCTGGGCGAGATGGCCACCCGCGTCACTGCAGCGCGCCTGCTCACCGAAAACGCCGCGATGGCCTATGACCGCGGTGAGCGCTGCGACATGGAAGCCGGCATGGCCAAGTACTTCGCCACCGAAGCCGGTCTTGAAAACGCGACCGAGGCGATGCGCATCTTCGGCGGCTACGGCTATTCCAAGGAATATCCGATCGAGCGCCTCTACCGCGACGCCCCGCTGCTGACCATCGGCGAGGGCACCAACGAACTGCAGCGCATCATCATCGCCAAGCAGATCATCGCAAGGAACCCGGCATGAACGCCCCCGCTTCCGACATCACGGCGGACACTGCGCAGCCCGGCCTGCAGCCGCTGGCAGGTCTGCGCATCGTCGCGGTCGAGCAGTATGGCGCCGGTCCCTTCGGCACCCAGCAGCTGGCCGACCTCGGCGCCGAGGTCATCAAGATCGAGAACCACAAGGATGGCGGCGACGTGGGCCGTCATGTCGGCCCGTACTTCTTCGGGCCCGAGGACAGCCACTTCTACGAAGCGTTCAACCGCAACAAGAAGAGCCTTGGCGTCGACCTGAAGAGCGCAGAGGGCCGCGCCGTCCTTGAGCGTCTGGTCGCTTCGGCGGACGTCGTGTTCAACAACCTGCGCGGCGATCTGCCAGCGAAGCTGGGCCTCGATTACGCCAGCCTCTCAGCCGTCAATCCGCGCATCGTCTGCGCCCACCTTTCGGCCTATGGCCGCACCGGCAGCCGCGCCAACTGGCCGGGCTACGATTACCTGATGCAGGCCGAGGCAGGCTACCTCTCGCTGACCGGCGAGCCGGAGGCGCCGCCTTCGCGCTTCGGCCTCTCGATCATCGACTTCATGACCGGCACCACCGCCGCGATGGCGATCCTGGCGGGTGTCGTCTCGGCGCGGGCGCAGGGCGTGGGCCGCGACTATGACGTCAGCCTGTTCGATGTTGCGCTGTCCAACCTTAACTACGTGGCCGAATGGTATCTCAACGGCGGCGTAACCGTGGGTCGCACCCCGCGTTCGGGCCACCCGTCGCTGACCCCCAGCCAGCTCTACACCACGCAGGATGGCTGGATCTTCATCATGTGCAACAAGGAGAAGTTCTGGCAGAATATGGCGCCGCTGATCGGCAAGCCCGAATGGGCGACCGACCCGCGCTATGCCACGTTCAAGGCCCGCCTTGAGAATCGCGAGGCATTCAACGCCGACCTCGACGCCGTGCTAGCCACCCGCACTACTGCTGAGTGGATGGAGATCTTCGCGGGCAAGGTGCCTGCCGCGCCGGTGCTCGACGTGGGGCAGGCGCTGGAAAATCCCTTCGTTCGCGAACAGGGTCGCATCGTCGACTTCGCCCACCCGGACCATGGCGCACTTCCCGGCGTCGCCTCGGCGGTGCGCGCAAGCGGTGCCGAACATCCTGCCAAGGCCGCGCCGAAACTGGGGCAGGATACCGACGATGTGCTGGTCTCGCTCGGCTTCGGCGTTCCGGAAATCTCGGCCCTGCGCGAAAAGGAGATCATCCGCTGACATCTGCCGTGTCTTTGGTTTACGGAGGATTGTCCGGACCACCGGACAATCCAGTCGTGCCGAGGGGACATGAGATGACGCCGCCGCTCCAACAGCAACCCCGCTACCTGCAGCTTGCCCAGACCCTGATCGCGGAGATCGAGGCGGGACGTTTCCCGGTGGGAGCGCTGATCCCCACGGAATTCGAGTTGTGCGCGCAGTTCGGCGCCAGTCGATTCACCGTGCGCGAAGCCATCAAGCGGCTGGTGCAACTGGGTATGGTGACGCGGCAGGCCGGTGTCGGCACTCGCGTCGTCGGTCCACGCCAGCAGGGCGGCTATGTGCAGGTGATCGAAGGGCTGAGCGACCTTCACCGCTTCACTTCCGAAACGCGGCTGGAACTGCACGGACGCGAGGTGATGGAAATCACCGGCGATCTTGCCGGGACGCTGGAGGCGAAGCCGGGTGAGGCGTGGCTGGTGCTCGATGCGGTACGCCGTACCGAGGCCGGTGTCGCGATCGCCCTGTCGCGGATCTACATTCATCCCGCCTTTCGCGGCGTCACGCTTGCCGACGCGGACGATCACACCCCGATCTACACGCGGATCGAGCAGCAGTTCGGGGAACGGATCGTAGAGGTGCAGCAGACCATCGAGGGCTTCGCCGTCGATGCGCGGTCGGCCGAGCGGCTGGGCGTCAAGCGCGGCGCGCCTGCCCTGCGGGTAACCCGCAAGTACAACAACCGGCGGGGCGAGGTGGTCGAGATGGCCGTCAGCACGCACCCCGCCGATCGCTATTCCTATTCGCAGACCTTCCGCCGCGACGATCGCGGCAACCTGACCTGAGAGGACCTTTCCATGTCGCTGCCCGCCCGTTCCATCCTGTTCGTGCCCGGCGACCGCGCCGATCGCTTCGAGAAGGCGGCCTGCAGCGGCGCGGACATGGTGGTGCTCGATCTTGAGGACGCGGTGTTGCCGGATCACAAGGTCGCCGCGCGCGACACGATCTATAAGGCGCTGGCAATGCTCGCCGAACCGCGCTTCGTGGTGCGGGTCAACAGTTTGGGAACCCCGTGGCATGAGGATGATGTCTGGGCGCTGGCGGGGCTGCCGGGGCTTGCCGGGCTGATGCTGCCCAAGGCGGAGAGGGCTGAGGATTTTGTCGATATGCGCCGGGCCAAGGTGCCGCTGCACGCGCTGGTGGAAACGGTGCGAGGAGCGCTGGATCTGTCGGGTCTGTGCGGCGCGGAGGGCCTCGTGAGGCTGCATTTCGGCACCGTCGATTTTCAGGTCGATGCGGGTATCGACGGCGACCGGGAGGAAATCGATGCGATCCGTACCCAGATGGTGCTGCACTCGCGGCTGGCCGGCCTCCAGGCGCCGGTCGATGGCGTCTCGGTCGACCTTGCCGACGTGGAGGGAATGGCGCGGGATGCGGCGCGGTCGCGCCGCTTCGGTTTCGGCGGCAAGCTTTGCGTCCATCCCCGGCAGGTCGCGCCGGTGAACGCGGCATTTTCGCCCAGCGCGGCTTCGGTCGACTGGGCCCGCCGCGTGGTCGATGCCCTGTCGAACGGTCACGGCGCGGTGGCGGTCGACGGCAAGCTGGTCGACAAGCCCATCGTCGATCGCGCACACCGCGTGCTGGCGCAAAGCGAGAGCTACGGCGTGGTCGCCTGATCCCCACCTGATCGGCGCCTTTGGGGCTTGCGGCGGGGTACTCAGGGCGTGTGCGGGATGGTGCCGCCTGCCGGTCGATCGGGTCGCAGGCGGATCAGGCCTTCCTGCACGGTGCTGGCGACAAGGCGCCCGTCGCGGGTGTAGATGCTGCCTGCGGCCCTGCCGCGCCCACGGCCTGCCCAGTTGCTTTCGGTGGCGTAAAGCAGCCAGTCGTCCAGTGGAGCCTCTTCATGGAACCACACCGCGTGATCGAGACTGGCGGTCTGCATGCTCGTCTCGAACATGTTCACACCGTGCGGGATCAGCGCCGAACTCAGCAGAGCATAGTCGGAAACGTAGGCGAGCATGACCCGCTGCAGTGACGCGTCCACCGGGATCGATCCGCGCAGGCGGAACCATGTGCGCGAGACCGGCAGGTCCTTGCCTTGTTGCAGGAACGAGGGATAGCCGACCGGGCGCATCTCGAATGCGGAACGGCGTTCGAGATAGGCGCGCGCGACCTCGCCGATGTCCTCGCCATACTGCAGGGCTAGCGCATCTAGCGGCAGCAGCCCTTCCGGGTCGGGCACGCGCGGCATCGGTGATGCATGCTCGAGACCGGTTTCGAGCCTGTGGAACGAGGCTGTGAGCGTGAGCAGAGGCGCCTCGTTCTGCAGCACGATCGCCCGACGTACGGCGAAACTGCCGCCATCGAAATCGCGCTCGACTTTCAGGAGCAACGGTTCCGCCTCGCGCCCCGGCCTGAGAAAGTGGGCGTGAAGATTGTGCGCGATCTTGTCGTCGACGGTATGCCGGGCCGCGTTGAACGCCTGGGCGACGAGCTGGCCGCCGAAGCATCGCCCGGTGGCTCCGGGTATGGGCGGAGCGCGGAACAGGTCGTCGTCGATCCGTTCCAGCGCGAATTGCCGCGCGAAGCCGTCAATCAGGTCGTCGTCAGAGTAATGTCCGGACAAATCAAGCATGGCCATGCCATAGCCGAATGGCGGTAACGATCAAGCGTTTCGCGCCGCCTTGTCTCGCCAGGAGCGGTCCGAAGCCCCATATCGGATTTGAGAGCAAGAAACAGAGCGCGGGCTGGATCTCGGGCTGGCAGAACGGCTTCATGACGAACGCAGACAGACATATCGATCGCACCGCAAGCGACCCGCGCTGGGCGCAGGTCGTCGCCCGTGACAAGAGCGCCGATGGCAAGTTGTGGTATTCGGTGGCGACCACCGGGATCTACTGTCGGCCCTCGTGTCCCTCGCGGACGGCCAACCCCCGGAACGTGACCTTGCACGATACGCTGGAGAGCGCGCGGGCGACGGGATGCCGGCCGTGCCGGCGCTGTAATCCGGAAGGTGCATCCCGGGAGGCCGGCAACGCCGTTCTGGTGGAACAGGCATGCCGGTTGATCGAGGCATCGGACGAGCCGATTTCGCTCGATGACCTGGCGGCCGCGGTGGAACTGAGCCCCGCCCATTTCCACCGGCTGTTCAAGGCACAGACCGGCCTTACCCCGAAGGCCTATGCCGGTGCGCACCGTGCCCGCAAAGTGCGCGAAACTCTCGCGGCCGGCAGCCGGGTGACCGATGCGATCTATGAGGCGGGCTTCAACTCCAGCGGTCGCTTCTACGAGCAATCCTCGGCGATGCTGGGCATGACGCCGGGACGCTATCGGAGCGGCGGTGCCGACGAAGTGCTGCACTTCGCGGTTGCGCAGTGTTCGCTGGGCGCGATCCTCGTGGCTTCCAGCGACAGGGGGGTGGCATCGATCCTGCTCGGTGACGATCCCGACGAACTGGTCCGTGACCTGCAGGACCGCTTTGCGAAGGCGGAACTGATCGGCGCCGATGCGAACTACGAGCAGACGGTCGCAAAAGTCGTCGGTTTCGCCGAGGCGCCGAACATGGGGCTCGATCTTGCGCTGGATGTGCGCGGTACGGCCTTTCAGCAGCGCGTCTGGCAGGTTCTTCGCGGGATTCCGGCGGGCGAGACCGTTACTTACGCGGAAGTGGCACGGCGCATCGGTTCGCCCCGTGCCACGCGCGCGGTCGCCGGCGCCTGCGCGGCCAACCCCATCGCCATCGCCATTCCCTGCCACCGGGTGATCCGCAACGACGGCGCGCTTTCGGGCTACCGCTGGGGCGTGGAGCGCAAGCGCAGGCTCATCGAGATCGAGGGTGCGGCATGAGCACCGACATGGACGCCCGCGTCTCGGCCTATGACTGGCGGGCGATCGCGGACTGTCTCGACCGGGAGGGTTGGGCGATGCTGCCGGGCCTGCTCGACGGCGCCGAATGTGATGCCATGGCCGGGCTTTATGGACCGACCGATGCTTTTCGCAGTCACGTCCACATGGCGCGGCACGGCTTTGGCAGAGGTGAGTATCGCTACTTCGCCTACCCGCTGCCGCCGCTGGTAGCGGCGGCGCGTACCGGGCTCTATCGGCATCTCGCGCCGGTCGCCGACAGGTGGCACGAGCGGATGGGAATTGCGGCCCGCTTTCCCACCGACCACGCCGGTTTTCGTGCGCGCTGCCATGAAGCGGGCCAGACGCGACCGACGCCGTTGCTGCTGCAATACGGTGAAGGCGATTACAACTGCCTGCATCAGGATCTCTATGGCGATCACGTGTTCCCGCGGCAGGTGGCTGTGCTGCTGTCCGAACCCGACCGGGATTTTACCGGAGGCGAGTTCGTGCTCACCGAGCAGCGCCCGCGCATGCAGTCGCGCGCGGCGGTCGTTCCGCTCCGCAAGGGCGATGGGGTCATCTTCGCGGTGAACGTACGTCCGCATCGTGGCACGCGGGGCGATTATCGGGTCGCCCTGCGCCACGGGGTCAGCACGCTGCGATCCGGAAGACGGCATGCGCTGGGGATCATCTTCCACGACGCGGCCTGACGGCTAGGAGCCCGTATCTCGGCGGCGCTCAGTTCCCCATCACGGGCAGCGCCAAGGCCGCGTCGAGTGCAGGAACGCCGTGAGTAGTGGCCCACATCGCCGCCTGTGTCCGGTTCGCGACGTTCAGCTTGCGCAGGATCGCTTTCACGTGAACCTTCACCGTGGCCTCGGTCACGAGGAGCTTGCGGGCGATCCTCTTGTTCGAGTAGCCCGCCATCAGGCAGCACAGCACGTCGTTCTCGCGCTGGGAAAGCTTCGAGCCGCCGCCGTAGCCGGAATTGTGCGCGCCTCCGGGATCGTCACGCGGTTCGGGCGCGGCGGCCCGGAAATCCTCACGCCGCAGCATGTCCGCGACATCGGGCGGGATGACTTTGTGGCCCAGCGCGGCGAGGCGCAGCAGGGCGATCAGAGTGTCGCACGGCATGTCCTTCACGGCATAGCCTTGCGCGCCATGATCGAAGCAGTTCAGCATCGATGACAGGTCGAACTTTTCCGCCAGGATCAGCGCGCTGACCATGTCGCGGCTAGCCAGTTGCTGGAGGGAGTCGAGTTGCTCCGACAGGCTGGGAACGTCCACCAGAACCAGATGATCGCTTCGGTCAGGCAATTCGGGCAAGTCCTCCACGCTGGCGGAAGTCGAGATGACCTCGATCCCACCGTCCAGGATTATGCGCCGAAGCCCCTCGCGCGAAATGGAGCTGGGGTTGATGATCGAGACTGAAATACCCAATGGTCACCCTTCCGAGTCCCAACTCGGGCATTGAATTACTCAATGTCCGGAGTGTTGTTCAAGTGCGGCCTTTCGAGGTCAGTCCTGTTGTTCGAGTATACAAGACGACATCCGGCGTCCGAATGCACGGGCGCGGCTTTCTCCCAATTATGATCTTTCCGTATTCGGCGGGCCTCCGGGATTTGTGATCGCCGTACTGGCAGATGACGATCCCTTTAACTCGCTACGTAGATAACCATATTTGGTCTTGGTCGGGTGCTACATTGGGATTTTTCAGTGTTTTGAGAGAATCACGCCAGAAATGCCGATTTTTGCGATGAACGGTTCATCGCGGGACGGTCAGAGCATCGACTCGGTAATGGTGATGGTGTCGCCCGGCATGATGATCAGGGCGGGGTCTCCAACCACGACCTTGCGCCCGCCACCCCAGCTCTTGCGCAGCACGACGACCGTGCCCTTGTTGGCGCGGGGCGTGAAACCGCCCGCCTTGGCGATCGCCTGAAGCAGCGACATCTGGCCGGCATACGTGTACTCGCCGGGCTTGCCGACTTCGCCCAGGATGTAGAACGGTCGATACGACATGACGTCCACCGCGACATGCGGGTTCAGCACGTAGCCGCCCTGGGTCAGCTTGGCGGTGATGGCGCCGGCCATCTGGTCCGGCGTGCTGCCGGCGGCCGATACGTCGGCGATGAGCGGCATCGTCACCGCGCCTGCCGTGCCGATCTCGTACTCGCCGGTCAGTGTCGGTTCGTCGAACACGGTTACACGCACTTTGTCGCCCGCGTCCAGGCGCATGCCCTGGGTAGCGCGCGCGTTCGCCTCGGACACATCGACGAGCGGATAGTTCTGAGTCGCGCATCCGGCGGTCAGCGCCGTGGCCAAGAGAAAAGCCGGAATGCCGGTGCAGCGGCGTGCGCGAGGCCTGAAAAGTCTCTGGATCATTTCGCCCTCCTTACGAGATCCCCGGTCCAAAGTCGGGGTACGATGCAATCCTATCCAAGTACCGTCGCGGTTCCATACCTCTTCGGTTGTGAAGAAAAATCAGCAAGTTCCGGGACGATAGTCCGAAAGGGGTAGGTGGGTTTACGTCTTATGACCGTTTGCCTGCGGGCCATCGATACCGTCACTCTGACCCTCGCTGATCAGTTCTCTTTGTACGCAAACGGAAAGAGGTCTGGTCCTTCGGTAATCGCGACGCAGAGAGGTATCTCCATGGATGGGAATTCCGCCGGGACGCAGGCTCGGAGGCACGAATCCTTCTCGGATGCGATGCTGTCCGAGGGTTCAGAGCAGGCGGATCCGGTGCCGCTGGCTCCGATCGTGGCAGGCGCCCACTCGCGCTGGGATTGCTGGGATCTGCTGGCGCAGCCCGATCACGTGCTGGCGCGGCCGTTCGACATCATCATCGCCACTGCCGCGATCATCGCGTTCCTGCCGCTGTTCATCATCGTCGCCATCGCGATCTGGGTCGACCAGCCGGGGCCGGTGATCTTTGCCCAGCGCCGGGTAGGCCGCAACGGTCGCGGATTTCCGTGTTTCAAGTTCCGTTCTATGCAGATCGACGCTGAGAGCAGTCTCGAAGGCATCCTCAGCGAGAACCCGCATCTGCGCGCGCAGTGGGAGCGCGATCGCAAGCTGCCCAACGACCCGCGCGTCACCCGCGTCGGCCGGATCATCCGCGTCACCAGCCTCGACGAACTGCCGCAGCTGTTCAACGTCCTGCGCGGGGAGATGAGCATCGTCGGACCCCGCCCGATCGTGGTGGACGAGATGCCGCGTTACGGGCGCTACATCCATCACTACCTTGCCGTGCGGCCGGGTCTGACCGGGTTGTGGCAGGTCTCCGGGCGCAGCAGCGTGACTTATCGCCGCCGCATCGCCGCCGACATTCGCTATACCCGGGCGCGCACGCTTGCCTACGATGCGCGGATACTGGCGGCCACCATTCCCGCCGTCGCTTCCGGGCGAGGGTCCTGCTGATGCGGTTGGCATTTGCGCCAACCGGTCTGGGGCGAAAACGCTTCCAGCGCGCCGCGGCGCTCTGGCTCACCGGATCGTTCGTGCCCGCGTTCCTGACCGGCACCGCGCGGGCACAGGACTATCCGGTGGAAGTGCCCGAATCGGTGGTCGAGCAGACCGACCCCGGAGGCATCCGCCTCGGCGCGATGAAGGTTCTGCCGCGCGTCAACTTCGACTTGCGCTACGACACCAACATCTACAACCAGCGCAGCAAGATCGACGACGGTGTCGCCGTGGTGCGCCCCAGCGTCAGTCTGCAGAGCGACTTTTCCCGCCACGCGCTGCGTTTCGATGCCGCCGCCGAGGGCCGCCGCTACCTCGACACCAGCGCCGAGAACAGCAACCAGTGGTCGCTTTCGGCGGGCGGGCGACTGGACTTCGCGGACCGCTTCGTGCTCGACGGCGACTTCGGCGCGGCCCGCAGGATCGAGCGGCGCGGCACGTTCGGCGACCAGTTCTTCACCGACCGCCCGGTATCCTACAACGAATACGGCGGCGGCCTGCGCCTGTCGCGCGGCGGCGGTATCATCGAGTGGCAGATCGGCGTCAGTTCGCGCAAGCTGGACTATAACGACGCGCGCCAGAACGGGCTGCCGGTCGATCAGTCCTTCCGCGACGTCCGGCGCGATGCGGTGACCTTCCGGGTCGATTATCGCCGCTCCGACACTTTCGGTCTGTTCGTGAGGGCGACGGCCAACCGGCTGGCCTACGACATCGGCACCGGCCGCAATTCCAAGGGCTTCTCCGTGGTCGGCGGCGTCAGCTACCGGATCACGGACCTGGTGACGGCGGAAGCGGCGCTGGGCTACGTCAAGCAGGACACCCGCGATCCGGCCCGCCCGGACATCGGCGCGATGGACTACCACGTCAGCGTCAAGTGGACCCCCACCCCGCGCACCCGCTTCGAACTGAAGGGCGAGCGCACGGTGGAGCGCAGCCCGCTGATGCTGGGCTCCGCCGTCCTGCAGTCCACGCTGGTCGGCAACGCCTCCATCGCGCTCGGCAGCCGGACGCTGGTGGGGATCGAGGCCGGGTTCCTGCGCAACGAATACGAAGGCTTCGACCGCCGCGAATCGCGCGTCTTCGGCGAGGCTACCGTGACCCGCACGATCTCCACCCGCATCGCCGCCTTCGTCGGCGTGAGTGCGCGGCGGCAGCGCGGGTCAGGCATCAATCCAAGGGAATACGACGGGGCAGCCGTTCGAGTGGGAGCCCGGATCGCGATCTGAGGCGCCACCATCTCCAGCGGCCGGAAGGGCAGGAGCAGACAATGAACAGTGCACACCAGATTATCAGTGCCGGTCCCGATCCGCGCGATCTTGCGCTGGCGCCCGGGCAATCGCTCATGCTGCCGTCGGCGCGCGTCGACCTTGGCGGGTCGATGGCGTTCTTCCGGCGCCGATCGGGGCTGATCGCGCTGGTCACCGGAGCGGCGCTGGCGATCGGCGCGGCGGTGACTTTCTCGATGCCGATCACGTACACGGCCGAGGCGGTCGTCAGCCTGCTGGCACCGACCGACACACCTGAGGCCGCGGCAAGCGCCGGGCGACAGGCCGGGCCTTCGCCGAACAGCTCTTACGTCGATACGCAAGTGGAGACGCTGAAATCGCGCGACCTTGCGCAGCGTGTCGCTTCCGCACTCGGCGTCCTCGACGGCAAGAGCGCGGCCCAGCAGGCCGAGATCGTCACCACTTACCAGAACAACGTCTCGGCCGTGCGCAGCGGCGAGAGCTATGCGCTCAAGGTCGCGTTCAAGGCGCCGAACGGGCAGGACGCGGCGAAAGTCGCCAACATGTACGCGCAGCAGTTCACCCAGATCGAGGTCAAGGCCGCGCACGAGAGCAACACCGAAACCGCCAAGCTGGTCGCGCCCCGGCTCGAGCAACTGCGCCAGCAGGCCCACGCCGATACCGAGCGGCTGCAGCGCTACCGCATCGCCAACGGCCTCTTGAGCACCTCGGGTGCCTCGCTGACCGAGCAGGAGATTTCCAGCTACAACCAGGAAGTCACCAAGGCCCGCGCCGAGGCGGCCGAGAGCCAGGCGCGGCTCGCGACGGCGCAGGCGCAGCTGCGCTCTGGATCGGCAGGCGACGACGTGGGCGAGGCGCTCGGCTCGGGCGTGATCGGCTCGCTGCGTGCGCGGGAATCGCAGATCGGCGGCGAGGTCGCCAACATGCAGGCGCGCTACGGCCCCAATCATCCCCAGCTCGTGCGCAGCCGGAGCGAACTCGCCGAAGTGCGCAGCGACATCAGGAACGAGATTACCCGCATCATGTCCAACCTGCAGGCGCAGCGCGATGTGGCGGACCAGCGCCTCGCCTCGCTCAGCTCCAGCCTCGGTGCGGCGCGCGGGAACCTTGCGCGCAACAACGCGGCAATGGTGGGCCTCGATGAACTGGAGCGCACCGCGCAGTCCTCGCAGGCGATGTACGAGACCTACCTCAACAGCTACCGCCAGCTGATCGCGCAGGACGGCACCCAGCGGCCGAACGCCCGCGTGCTGTCGCTGGCCGAAGTGCCGCTGCTGCCAAGCTCGCCCAACATTCCCATGAACATGCTGCTGGCGCTGGTGATCGGCCTCGGCGCCGGGCTTGCCGCCGCTTACGTCGCCGAGGCGCTGTTCCGCGGCGTGACGACGTCGGACGAAGTCGAGCAGGGACTGGGCAGTCGCTACCTCGGCGCGATCCCGCTGCTCGCTTCGGTCAGCCGCAAGTCGCGGCGCGAGGTGCCAGCGATCACGCAGGAACCGCGCTCCGCCTTCGCCGAATCGTTCCGCTCGCTGCGCACCTCGATCGAGCAGGCGGTCTATGGCCCGGCGCAGATCATAGCGGTGACCTCGGCGCTGCCCAAGGAGGGCAAGACGACGGTGGCCTCCTGCCTCGCGCAGACGCTGGCGGTGAGCGGACGCGGCGCGATCCTTGTCGACTGCGACTTGCGCGGGCGCGGCGTCAGCAAGCTGCTGCGCCTCTCGCCCGAGCATCCCGGCCTGATCGAAGTGCTGGAGGGCAAGGTTTCGCTCGCCGATGCGCTGGTGACCGGGGAATCGGGGCTTTGTGTCCTGCCGGTAAAGCCTTCCGACCTTGCCCATGACACGCTGCTGACGGGCGAGACTTTCACCCGGTTGCTGCAGGAATTGCGCGCCTGCTTCGATTATGTCGTGCTCGACCTGCCGCCGGTGCTGCCGATCGCGGCGGGCCGCACCCTGGCCGGAATGGCCGACGCGACAGTGCTTGTGGTGCGCTGGCGCAAGACGATGAAGGGGGCGGCGCGCTCGGCCCTGGGCATGCTGCCGCGTGAGAGCGTCAACGTCGTGGGCGTGACGATCAACCGGATGGACATGCGCCGCAAGCGCCTCTTCGGCTACTCCGATCCGGCCTACTTCTACCGCGAATACAAGGCCTATTACGCATGACACTGAACCTGGCCGAACCCCCGGTGGCGGGACGGCACACCCGGTTCAGCGAACCGCGCGTCGCCATCGTCCATTACTGGCTGGTGTCGATGCGCGGCGGGGAGCGGGTGCTGGAGCGGCTGCTCGGCCTGTTCCCGGGCGCGGACGTCTTCACCCACGTCTACGATGAAAGCCGGATGTCGGAGAGCATCCGCAAGGCCAACGTGACGACGACCTGGATCAACGGCTTGCCGTTCTCGCGCCGGTTGTACCAGTATTACCTGCCGCTGATGCCGATGGCATTGGAGCATCTCGACCTGACCGGCTACGACCTTGTCATCAGCAGCGAGAGCGGGCCGGCCAAGGGGGTGATCACCAGCCCCCATGCGCAGCACTTGTGCTACTGCCATTCGCCGATGCGGTATTTGTGGGATCACTACCACCTCTACCGCAAGGACGCCAATCCGATCGCCCGCGCGGCGATGCCGCTTATCTACCACCGGATGCGGCAATGGGACATGTCGTCCAGCGCAAGGGTCGACACGATCGTCGCCAACAGCAGCTTCATCCGCGAGCGCGTGCGCAAGTTCTGGCGGCGCGAGTCCGAGGTCATCCACCCGCCGGTCGATACGCGCATCTTCACCCCCAGCCTCGACGTCGATGATCACTACCTGTGGGTCGGCCAGATGGTGCCCTACAAGCGCCCCGACCTTGCGGTGGAGGCGTTCAACCGCACCGGACTGCCGCTGCTCATGGTGGGTGACGGCGGGATGCTCGCCAGGCTCAAGCGCGTCGCCGGGCCGAACATCCGCTTCGTCTCGCGGCTGGGTTTCAACGAGTTGCGGCAGGCTTATGCGCGGGCGCGAGGCCTGGTGTTCACGGCGGAGGAGGACTTCGGCATCGTCCCGGTGGAGGCCATGGCCTCGGGCCGCCCGGTGCTGGCCTATGGGCGCGGCGGCGTGCTCGACAGCGTGGTGCCGGGCGAAACCGGCCTGTTCTTCGAACGACAGACGGCGGACTCGCTGGTCGACGGGATCGAGCGGTTCGAGCGCTGGCTTCCCGAATTCGACCCAAGCGTTGCGGTCGCGCAGTCCAACCGCTTCGCGCCCGAGCATTTCGATCGCAAGATCCTTGCAGCGCTCGGCATGACGGGGGGGCAACTGTCATGAGCTTCACTTTCGTCGGTCTGGTGCAACTGGTGATCGGCTTCGTGCTGCTGTTCCGCTCGATGCCCGCGATGCTGCTATTCCTGATGGCCTCGGGCCTGTTCGGCGGGGCGGCGGCGGTGACGGTGCCGGCGCTGGGCAACAGCTCGATCCCGCCGATCCAGTTCGCGCTTGTCTTCGTTTACTTGCGCGTGCTGATGCCGAGCGGCGGCTATTTCGAACTCTGGCGCGACGGGGTGAAGGACAACTTTCCGCTCGTGCTCTTCACGCTATACGGCATGGTTGCCGCGCTGGTCGCGCCGCGCATCTTCGCCGGGCAGATCGACGTCGCGCCGATGCGCTTCGACGATGCGCGCAGCCTGTTCGATACGGTGCCGCTACAGCCCACTTCGCAGAATATTACGGCCTGTGTGTACCTCTTGGGTGCCCTTATGGTCACGTTGAGTGCCTATGTGGCGGTGCGTACGGCGGGCGGAATCGAGGCGCTGGTCAAGGGCGGCGTCGTCATTGGCTGGGTCCATGCGCTGACCGGCCTGATCGCCTCGCAGACCAAGGGCACCTGGGTGCAGGACGTATTCGCGCTTTTCCGCAACGGCACTTACGCGCAGCTTGATCAGTCTTATCAAGGGTTTAACCGGGTGGACGGGCTGTTCCCCGAAGCCTCCGGCTGGGCCGCCTTCGCGCTCGGCTGGTTCGTGTTCAACGCCGAGTGCTGGTATCGCTCGGTCTGGGCACGCCACACCGGCACGGCCGCGCTCCTGCTGGGCGGAGTCTTGTTCCTCAGCACCTCCAGCACCGCCTACGTCGGCCTCGCCTGCTACGCCGCGTTCTTCGCCGCGCGTGCCGCATTGTTCCCGGCCGCAGCGCAGCCGCAGCGGCTCCGGCAGGCCGCCGCCGCGCTCGTCGCGCTGGTGTTCCTAGTGGCGGTGGCAATCGCGGTTGTGCCTGGAATGGCAGCGAAAATCGGGCAGATGGTCGTGCATATGACGGTGGACAAGGGGACCAGCGTGTCCGGCCAGCAGCGCCTTTTCTGGGCCATGCAGGGCGTGACCGCTTTCACCGCCTCTGGCGGTCTCGGCATCGGGCCGGGCAGCTTCCGCTCGTCGAGCCTGTTCATGGCGATCCTGGGGACGATGGGCGTGATCGGCATTGGCACTTTCGCGTGGTATCTCATCAGCGTGGTGCGGCCGATCGGCGCCTCCGTGGCCGCAAGCGGCCACGAGGCGATGATCGCGGTGATGCGCGCCTGCGCGGTGACGGCGCCGATCATCCTGATCCCGGCGGCGGTGTCCTCTCCCAACAGCCACCCGGGCACCAGCTTCGCGATCTTCGCAGGCGCCGCGCTCGGCCTGAGGCGGATGATCCCGCATGTGGTGAGAAAGCCAGACCTTGCGATGCTGGTCAGCCGCCGCCTGTCCGGCTCTCCGCCGCAAGCCGTTGTAACTGCCGGGTCTTCCAGAGGGAGCGCCTGATGCATTTCCGATCGATCAACGACCTCTACCGCGATGTCTGGCGTGGCCTTTCCCGGCTGCCGCAGGACATCGACCTGGTGGTGGGCGTGCCCCGCAGCGGGATGCTGCCCGCTTCTATGGTGGCCCTCGCACGCAACCTGCCGTTGGCGGACATCGATGGTTTCGCGCAAGGGCAGCTGCTCTCCTCCGGCCATACCCGGCGCGAGGAAGCCGCCGTCTCCCGGTTCGCCCATGTCCTCGTTATCGATGACAGCTGCCGCACCGGCGCCTCCATGCAGGAGGCGCGTGCGAAGCTGGCGCACCTCGACTGCCGCATCACGTTTGCGGCGGTCTACGGCGTACCGGGCAAGTCCGGCGGTGCCGACTTCGTGTTCGAGACTGTCCCGGAACCACGCGTTTTCGAGTGGAACGTACTCCATCATCCGATCGTCTCGCGCTCCGGCTTCGACATTGACGGCGTGCTCTGCGTCGACCCGAACGAGCGCGAGAACGACGACGGCGCCCGCTACCTGAACTTCCTTGCCAGCGCCGTGCCGCTCCATCGACCCCGCCGAGAGATCGCGATGCTTGTGACCAGCCGGCTGGAGAAGTACCGTGCGCCGACCGAGGACTGGCTGGACCGTCACGGCGTACGTTACGGCCAGCTCCGGATGCTCGACCTCCCCGACGCCGCCGCGCGGCGGCGCCTGCGGGCACACGGCAGCTTCAAGGCGGAGGTTTACCGCGAAGCCGCCTGTGACCTGTTCGTGGAGAGCGAACTGCCGCAGGCCCGCGACATTGCGCGGCTGTCCGGCAAACCCGTGCTCAGCCTTCAGGACCCGCAGATGCTGATGCCGGGGATGATGAACCCGCAGGCGATCCGCCATACGCTGGCTCCGCGCCGGTTCCGCGCGCGTGTCGGCCGGATGGTCTCGCGCGTGCTGCGAGCAGGATAGCGGTGAAGCACCAGCCGGTGATCGACGCGGGGAGCGAAGGGGCCGCGACGCCTCGCCATTCGCACCGGCGACAGGTCTTCGTACCGGGTGACCTGCACAATCTCGGCGACCTCAAGCTGGTGCTGCAGAACCTTGCGGTTTCGCGAGGGGAGGGCGGGGCGGTGCGATACTGGGCGCGGCTCCCCGCAGCGATCGTCAGGCAGGTCGAGGAGGCAGGCGGCGAACTGACGCCGGGCAAGCGCCTGCTTCACTTCGCGGGCCGGGCCTTCGGGACCGATCTCGTGATTGGCGGCGGCCAGATCGTGCGGGACAACGTGTCGATCGCGTCGATGTTCGGCCTTGCACTGGCCGCCGTAAGCGCACGAGCGGGCGGCGGGCGCGTGGTCACGCGGGGGCTTGGGGTGAGTGTGATCCGTTCACGCTCCCGGCGTTTTCTCTGGCGCATGGTGCTGCGACGCTGCGCCGTGGTGAACGTGCGCGATGCGGCTTCCGCGCGTAATCTGGCCGATTTGCTGCCGGGCAAGGCGGTGGCGGTCCTCGCCGACATGGTGTTCCTGCCGACCGGCGCGTATGTAGAAGCCGAACGCGAGCCGGTCGCGCGCTGGATCGTGGTGGCGCCTTGCGACGACGGCAGCGAGCGCCGCTCGCTTGACGGCGCCGCGCTCGATGCGGTGCTGGATGCAGCGCAGGCGGCATTGCCCGACGCGCGGGTCGCCATTGCCTGCCACGACCCGCGCGAATCGATGGACAAGGCGTCCGCTGCCCGTCTCGCAAGCCGTTGGCAGGGGCGTGAGCCCCATGTCTTCGACAGTTTCGAACTGGAAACCCTGACGCAGCTCTATCGCGACGCCGCTCTGGTGGTGACGAACCGGCTGCATTCGCTGATCTTCGCGATCCTTGCCGATGCGCCCGCGCTGGCGATCGAGGACGGCACGGCCAAGGTCCGTGTCGTGGCGGACGACTTCGCGATTCCCCTGATCGGCCGTGAGGAGGCGGGCAAGGCCGGAGCCAAAGTCGCGGCGGCATTGGCGTTCGATGGCGCGGCCCGGGCGCAAGTCCGGCAGGAACTCGGGCGCCGGGCGGCGCTCAACCTCGATTGATACCCGAAAGGGCTAATCCCGCTGCGCCGCTGCTCGCCCGCCGTGGCACTTTCCGTCCAGGCGGGGAGACGGCATCACGGCACCGTGCAGTATCCCGCTGCCTCGACATCGGCGCGGCCGTCAGGCCCTGCACGATTCCCGGTGGTCCGGGTGATGCGCGCGATAACGGCGATCGTCGCAGCTGTCGGCCTGTGCTCCTATGCACTGCCTGCCGCCGTGCGCGCGCCGGTCTCCGTGGCGGCCCGATCCGGGCCGATGATGCTCCGCAATCCGGTCGTGAAGCCGCCATTCGGTTCCGCCGCACCGGCGGCCGATACCGCCGGCTCACCCGAAAAGGCGCACTTGCTCAACGATGCGCGGCGTTTCGATGCGCCTCCGGGCCTCGCGAAGCCCTTCGCCTTCGCGGGCGGGAACGAGGACCACGTGCGAGCAGTCACGTGCCTTGCCGCGGCGGGCTGGTACGAGGCGGGCGACGATGCTGCGGGGGAGCGTGCGGTGATGCAGGTGGTGCTCAACCGCGTGCGCCACGGGGTCTACCCGGCGAGCGTTTGCGGCGTGGTGTTCCAGGGTTCCGAACTATCGACCGGCTGCCAGTTCACTTTCACCTGCGACGGCGCGATGACGCGGCGGCCAGCGCCCGAAGCCTGGCGGCGTGCGCGGGTTCTCGCAGCGGCGGCGCTGTCCGGAGCGGTGGACCCGGCGGTGGGCGATGCCACGCATTACCATGCGGACTACGTCTATCCCTACTGGGCGCCGAGCCTCACGAAAGTCGCGCAGGTCGGCGCGCATGTGTTCTACCGGTTCGCCGGTGGACATCTGATCCGCCCGAATGCGCCCGAGCCCGTGATCGAGCGGCTCGGGGCACTCATGGGATCGGAGCAGGCAGAAGTCGAAATCACCGCAGCGTCCTTGCCTGCCGTCACGGAGCCCGCATTCGCCGCCGCACATCCGTCCGTCATGGCAGGGAACCCCGGCGGCGTTCAGGGTGATGCGATACTCCTCGCCATCGATCCGGCGATACCTCCGGGACGGTGGGCAATGGATGCGCTCTCCCGCTGCGCGGGCAAGGCCAATTGCCTTGTCGTTGCCTGGCCCTCTCCCGCAATGCTGGAGGCCAACCGCCTGCGGTCGCCGTTCCAGCGCGACCTTCCGGTCTTCGTCTTCATCCGCGACCCGGCGAGCCACCGCGACCTGGCGCTGTGGGATTGCTCCGCCGTGACCCGTCCGGATATGCGGCAATGCCTGCCGCCCGACCGCGTCGCCGTCCAGAGACTGCTCCATACTCCGCTTTAAGGTTAAGAAACCGTCAGATTTCCTGCTCCCGTGCGGACCGGCGCAAGCCCGGGGCCGCGCGTCCCGTTGCGCCTTCCGGAGGGTATGATCGCCCGATATGCGGCCGATCCGGATTCGCCCTCTGGAGCAACGACAATAATGTCCGAATACGGTTTCCCTCTCTCTCGACGTCACCTGATCGGCGCGCTTGCGACCGCTCCCCTCCTTCCTTCCATCGCACGGGGCGCTACCCCTTCCATCAGCCGGCTGATGGTGCAGGGGCGTCCGCAGGACACCCAATCGCCCTACAAGCTGGCTAACATATTGCCTGCGCTCGACAAGCTGGGCGGCGTGCGCAAGATGCGCTGCCGCGAGCCTTACAGCGGAACCGCAGGCTGGGCGACTTACGTGGGCCTCGCAAGGGCGGGCGTGCGGTTCTGCTTCACGCTCTCGGTGCGCGACATCCGCAAGAGCATCGCCGACATGAAGGCGTTCGTGGCGACCGTTCCCAATTCGATCTTCGCCATCGAGTTTCCCAACGAGCCGGATCTCAATCCGGTCACCTACAATGGCGTGACCGACAAGCGCATGGGCTTCCGCACCGGCAATGCACCGGCGCTGATGGCGTTCATCAAGGACTTCCACGCCGCCATCAAGGTGGACCCGGTGCTGCGCTCGATCCCGCTGGTCGCCAGCAACGACTTCATGCAGGCACAGCAGGCGCCGTACACCGACTTGGCCAATTCCCACATCTACCCGACGCCGCCGTCCGACGTCGCCGGGCGCGTGGCGGGGTTCAAGCAGAAGGTGGTCGAGAGCAAGACCACCCAGGGCATCATCACCGAGTGGGGCCGCACGACCGGGGGAAGCGCCAGTAACAATACCTCGCCGCCGGTCACGATCGCCCAGCAGGCGACGTTGCTGGCGTCCGACGTCAAGACCGCGATGGCGCAGTCCTACATCCACACGATCAGCATCTACGAGCTGTTCTGCTGGAAGGGCACGAGCGAGATCACCAATTTCGGCCTGTTCAACACCGACCTGACACCGCGTCCGGCGGTGGCGGCGATCCGTTCCGCGGTAGGCGCGTGAGGATCAGGCCCCGGTTATCGCCGGGGCCGTCCGCCCTTTCCTGAAGCGGGCGATCGCGGTACGTGCGAGGCCGAGCAGTTCGGCCTCCGCGCCCGCGCTTCGCCCGCTGCCGATCCACAGCAGGTGGAGCATGCCGAGGTAGGTCAGCGCGCCCAGGGGTGCGAGCACGGCGATGCGTGCGATGGGCGCGGCGCCGACTTGCAGCAGTTCGTGATCGGCCGCCAGTACCGCTGCCGCCATCACGACCACGGCCAGGATGGTACGCCGATGCGCCTTCATCTGATCGAGAATGGGCAGTCCCGTCAGCTTGGTGACGAGCGCGGACGTGATGAACAGGCCCAGCACCGAACTCAGCAGGCGTCCCCAGACCAGCCCCATCAGGCCCCAGCCCATAAGCCCGACCGTCACGCAAGGGACGCGCAGCGCCAGTCCCCAGACGTCGCGCACGAAAAGCGTGCGGGTGGCGCCTTCGGCCATGGCCAGCGGGCGCGATCCGGTCACCAGCGTCTGCAGCGCGTAGCTGAAGCCGATCACCTGGATCAGCGGCACCGTTATCAGCCATTTCTGCCCGAGCGCCACGCGCACCATCGGATCGGCGAGCAACATGAAGCCGACCGCGATCGGCAAGGCGACGATGCCGATCGCACCTTGCGCGGTCTGGTAGGCGGTGCGTAGCCGGGCGCGGTCGCCCTGCATGCGGGCGAAGCTGGGGAACAGGGTCTGGACCAGCGGCGTCGTCGCCTCGCGGCTCGGGATGGCGGAGACGTTGTCGGCCATCGAATAGGCGCCCAGCTGCGCGGTCGGCAGGAACAGGCCGATCACCAGCTGGTCGAAGCGCCAGTTCACCACGTTCATCACCTGGCCGAGGAACAGCCAGCTGGAGAAGCCCAGCAGGTCGCGCGAACGCGACAGGGTGAAGCGCGGGCGGTAAGGCACGACGAGGTAGCTCAGCACCGTGCCCAGCGCGCCGCCGATCGCCGATCCCACCACGATAGCCCAGTAGTTGCGCAGCCACAGTGCCAGCCCCACGGAGATCGCCAGCGCCGACAGCTTCTGCACGATCTGCAGCATGATCATTGGCCGGAAATTCATCGCCCGCATCCGCAGCGAAACGAGCGGATTGGTGAGCCCCGCCAGTGCGCCGGTGATGCCCGACAGCACGAAGAGCGGCGCCAGCCTGTCGTCGCCGTAGAGCCGGGCCAGCGGTTCGGACGCCAGCGCGAAGCCGCCAGCGATGAGGGCCGCGCGCAGCAACGACATGGTCCAGGCGCTGTCGATGTGCGCGGGCGTCACCTCGTCGCGCTGGATGAGGGCCGATCCGACCGACAGCTCGGTCAGCGCGACCAGTACACCCAGCACCGTCGTGCAAATGGCGACGAGGCCGAAGTCCTGCGGCGTGAGCAGCCGCGCCAGCACGACCAGCGCGCCTAGGTTGGCGAGGTTAGTGGCTATCCGCGTTGCCCCGAGGGCTGCGGCGCCGCGCGCTACACCGACTTTGCTCATGCGGCGCTGGCCGGGCGTGGCTGGCGCAGGTCGTCCCAGATGCCGCGCGTGGTGCGCCAGCCGACCGCCAGTGCCCGCTTGCTCGGGGCTTGAAGGAAGGAGCGCAGGATCAGCCACAGCGCCGCGCCGTTGCTGCCGAAGCGGCGCTTGATGTCGGCTTCCACCAGCTTGTGCTGCGCGTGGATGCGCGCCCGTTCGCCCGCACGCTCGACGTCGGCGAGGAGGTTGGCGAAGATGGCGCGGTGGCCGGAGAGCACCTTGTTCATGTTGGTCGTGATCCGCTCGTGCGGGCCACAGTTGAACCGCACCAGCGGCAGGCGCGCAACCCCCATGGGTCCGATACGGCGCAAACGGAACCACAAGTCCCAGTCCTGGCAGCTTGGCAGCTCCGGATTGAACCCGGTTGCCTCCTGCAGCGCCGATCGCCGGATCACCGCGCCCGACGTGCTGCCGAGGCCATTGGCGCAGCGCAAGTCGAGCAGCGAGGGATTGTCGCGCGGCCGGTGGATCTTCTCCACCTTGATGCCGACGAGGCGAAATCCGCAGAACAGGCCGACCAGATCGGGCCGTTCCTCCAGCAGTGCGAACTGGCGCTCCAGCTTATCCGGCTCCCACGCATCGTCGGAATCGAGGAAGGCGACCCATTCCGACTGCGCCCGCGCGATCCCGGCATTGCGCGCGACATTGGCGCCGCCGTGCTGCATCTCGACCAGTTCGATCGCCGGATCGTCCTGCGCCAGCGTGCGGACCCATTCGATCGTGCCGTCGGTCGAGCCGTCGTCGACGATGAAAATCCGCGCGACCGGCAGGGTCTGCGCCTTTATGCTGGCGATGGCCTCGGGCAGCAGGTCCCGGCGGTTGTAGGTCGGGATCACCACGTCGATGGTCGGGCCTGCGTGCTTCATCGCGGCTGTCCTCCTGAAACCTGTTTGATGACGTCCATCAGGCCGGAGCCCGCCGCCTTCCAGGTGAAGCGCGCGGCGCGGCGGCGACCCTGTGCGATCTTGAAGGCGCGCAGGGCTGGATCACTGCGCAGGCGCACGATGGCCTCGGCCCACTCGTCCGGGCGGTCGGTGCCGGCGTAGATCGCGGCGTCTCCGCAAGCCTCGGGGATCGCGCCGGCCGGGCTGGCGATGACGGGGCAGTCGCACAGCATCGCTTCGAGCGGGGGGAGCCCGAAGCCTTCGGTGCGCGAGGGAAACAGGATCGCCACTGCGCCGCCGAGAAGACTCTTGAGTTCGCCGTCATCAGGGCGTCCGGCAAAGATCGTGCCCTCGGGCGGACGGAGCCCCGACGCGGCGAGCGCCTCACGCTGCGGGCCGACGACCACCAGCCGGGTCGGGGCGGCGGCGCCGGAGGAGAAGGCGTCGAAGACGACCGCGTTGTTCTTGTAAGCCTTTGGGCTGCCGAACAGGACGGCGTAGCTCCCCGGTATCAGGCCAAGGCGTTCGCGCAGGCCGTTGTCCTCGGCCGCGTCGAGGATGTGGTCGGCCCCGTTGGCGATGACGCGCGTGCGCCCCTGATCGGCGATGGCATGCTGGTGCAGCAGGCGGCGGGAGAATTCCGAGACGGTCAGCGTCGCCTTGCTCGATCGCCCGAGCAGCGGCGTCAGCCAGCGATAGCCGATCCGCTGGCGGGCCGGATAGCCGCAGTCGGAGAACAGGAACTGCACGTCATGGATCATCGTGATCTTGTTGCGGTGGGCGATCGGCGCGAGGTTGGCGAGGTTCACCAGCACCCCGTCGCGGCTCGCCAGCGGCAGGATGACCTGTTCCCAGAACTGGTCGGTTCGCGCGTAGTCACGTCGCTCTATGGCTTGTAGTGGCGGCACCCAGTCGGCTTTTGTCGCCGTCATCAGATAGGCGCGGGGCCGGTGTTCAAGGGGGATCAGCGCCAGCATGCGGTCGCACTCGCGGATCAGCCGGTCGGCGACGCGGTGGACGCCGTTCAGCCCGCCGGAATAGAATTTGCCGTTGAAGTAGATGGGGCGCGGCATGGTCACATCGTCTCGACCCGGCGCGGATCGATGCGGCCGGTCATGAGGTCGCGAAGCGCGATGAGGTTGCCAAGCAGACGCCCCCGCCGGTCGATGTGCGGTTCGGGATAGAAGCTGCGCAGCGCGTTCGAGGCGAGGTTCTGCACCAGCAGCCGCTGGCCGAGGTTGGGCTGCATCGTACCCTTGCGCCACAAGTGGACGAGGTTCGCGACTTGCGAATAGCCCAGCCGCTTGCCCGGCGACCGGGCGCTGCGGGTGCCGAGGTGGATGCCGGTCAGCCGATCGCCCGACACCAGCCTCCCGCGCTTGCCAAGCTGGTGGGTGAAGTCGATGTCCTCCTGCCAGCCGTAGAGCGGCAGTGCCTCGTCGAACCACAGCCCGTCGATGGCCGAGGCGCGCACGGCCATGTTGCAGCCGTAGAGGGCCTGTCGCGGCCTGAGCGGAGTGAAGGCGGGCAGGGTGTGGCCGTCCAGCCTCAGCGCGGCGGCGTCGAAGGGGATTTCCTCGCCGTGGATGCCGTCGGCCAGCAGGTCCCCGGTCGCCCCGACGATGCCCTGGTCGGCGAACGTCTCCTCGATCACCGCGAGGTAGTCGTTATGGACGACGAAGTCATCGTCCAGGAACACCACCACGTCGGTTTCGGTGGAGAGTTCGCGCAACGCCGCGTTGCGCTGGCGGCAGAGGCCTTTGTCTCCGAACATGACGCGGGCGGGCATGCGTGCGCGTTCGACGCCCGCGACGTCGGCCGGGCCGGTGGCCGAAACGAGGATGCCGTCGGGCAGGCGCGTCTGCTCGGCGATGCGGTCCACCGTGCGCGCCAGCAGAGCAGCGCGGCCGACGGTGGCGAAGACGACGTGGATGCGCATAAGGCTAGACTCTCCCCGCCGCGCGGCGATTGCGGAATGGCAGGACGATGGCGGTCGGCGGCACCTCGGGCGCATTGCCGGCGCTGCGCCGGACCGCCGCGAGGAGCCCGGCCCGGCCGCCGTCGAGGTAGGCGGCATAACCATCGAGCAGCGCGTCGATCCAGGCTTCGGGAGGCAGGGCAAGGGCGCGGGTGTGACGATGGGCGTTCTCGCTCATTTCCCGGGCGCGCGCATCGTCTGCGAAGATCGCGGAAAGCGCGGCGGCGAAAGCGGCCACGTCGCGTGGGTCGACGGACATGCCCGCCCCTGCGGCGACGATGTCCGGCGCGATAAGCGCATCGCGTGAGGTCACGACCGGAAGCCCGCTCCACAGCGCTTCGACTGCGGCGAGGCCGAACGGCTCGATGTGGCGGCTGGGCATGACGGCGACGCGGGCATGCCGCGCGAACTGGCCGACTTCGGAAGGCTTGCGGCGGCCGATCCAGGCCATCTCCGGGTAGTGTTGCCGCAAGTCGGAGAGCATCTCGCCGTCGCCGATGGCGGTCAGGCGCACTCCGGCCCGGCGACAGGCTTCGGCGGCGAGGTCGATGCCCTTGGTCGCCTCCATGCGGCCGACGAATAGGACACCCCGGTTTTCTTCGGCGGGTATGCGCTCAAGGGTCCAGGGGATGACGGGATTGGGCAGGACCGCCATATCGCCGTCGCTCAGCCCGGAGCGGGCGAGGTACGGGGCCATGCCGCCGTGAATCAGCAGCAGCGGCGGGGGCGTTGCTCCCAGCACGCGATTCTGGATGCCCTGACGGGCGCTGCGCCACGCCTTCGATACGATGCCCCGGCGGTCGCAGGCGGACGTGAGGCAGGCCGCGCTCATCGGCGTGGCGCCGCACGGCGCGTCGCGGCCAAAATGAAACATCGCACCGTTGGGGCAGGTGAAGAAGAAGTCGTGCGCGTGAACCAGCATGCGTTCGCGCACCGGGCGTAGCGCCGCAAAAAGCGCGGGCGAAAGAATCTGCGACCACCCGTGGACATGATATACGGTGCGCGGGGTATCGTTCCGGGCGACCCAGTCGGCGACCATCGCCGCCGCCGGGCGGTTGTAGAGCCCGTGGACCATTGCCCTGGCGCGGCTGCCTTCCAGCAACCGCCCATGCCCCAGCGCCGCGACTTCGATGCCCTCGGCTTCGAGTTCGCGACTGCCGGTCGATCCGCACAGAAGGGTCACCGACTGCCCGCGCCGCGCGAACTGCACGGCTGCCTCCAGGGCAAGCTGCGAAGCGCCTCCCTTGGCGTTGGACAGGTCGTTGATGATGACGATACGGTCGATCATCCGGCCGACGTCCTTCCGGCTGCGCTCGCGAGTTGGCGCGCGAGGGCGTGGATGGCAGAAGTGGCACCTTGCAGCAGGTCGGTATGGATCTGCTCCTCGATGCCCTGTTCGATAGCGGTCACCGCAAGGTCGGCGACGTGCATCGGGCTCGCCTCGCGCGGATCGACGACGAAGGCGCCGCGGCCGGTCAGCTCGAAGAAGCTGCGCAGCTTGCAGTCCCAGGCGAAGCCGATCGTGGGCACCCGATAGGAATAGGCCACGATGCAGGCATGCAGGCGATGGGCCAGTACGCAGTCGAAACCGGAGAGGGCATGGGCCAGCTCGCGCGGTTCCGCAAAGTCGGGGGCGAAGGAGATGCCCTGCTCGCGCCCGATCCTGGCCTTAAGGCGATCCCGGAACAGGCGGTCCTCGGGGCTGCCGTTGGTGAACAGCACGACCTCTCGCCGCAGCGCCGTCAGCTGGCGCGCGACCGCGCGCATCCATGACTCCAGCTGGCCATCGTCGTGCGCCCCTTCGTGATGGAGGCGCAGCGCGATCGGCGCGGTCACGCAAAGGCCGATGCGCGGCGGACCCGACAGGCGCGGAGTACCGTAGTGCCGGGCGCTGAGCAGGCCCGGATCGGGCGCGATCCTGGCCGTACCAAGACCTTCACGGCCCATCGTCGCCTGCCAGTTCGCAGCGGAGCGCTCGTCCCGTACCGAGACGTAGAGCAGGCGCGCCGCCTGAAGCTGTTCGGCCAGACGCGCGCGCCCGCGGTCGGACCACTCGCCGGAAACCCCCACGCTGGCGATCGCCACCGGCAAGCGGCGCGCGTTGGCAAGCTTGAGGGCTTCGGCGATCTTTATCGGGAAGTTCTGGTCGACATCCTGGAACAACGCGCCGCCGCCGATAACCACGCTGTCGCACGTGGCCAGTTGCTTCGCCCAGCGCGGCGCGAAACGATGGCGCACCAGCAGCAGGAGCAGCGCGGGAACCATCACGGTGCGCAGGCGGGCAGGAAGCCTCTCGATGATCGACAGCGCCGTGGCCCGGCGCCGTCCGTGCGCGGTGCTGAAGCTTGTGCGCCCGGCAAGGTCGATGGAAGCCGGCTCGATGCGCGGACCGGCGCGTCGCAGTTCGCCTTCGAGGCACTCCGCAATGATGCCGTCGCCCAGGTTGGGGCTGTACTTGACGTTGAGGATGGCTACCCGAACAGCGGCGGGCCAGTCATTGACGGGGGTATCATCGGCAGGATGGTCGATGGTTGGCTCCGGCTGAACGGACGGCTGATCGTGAGTGTCTTGTGCATTCGTCGGAGGCAGACTCTCGCACGGCGCCTCGCATGGATCGTCGAGCATCAGTCGGTCGGCGGCTTCCATGGACGATCCTGTTTCCGGTTGCGGACAGACTGTATCCCGTGCCGCGTATGACCGCGACGGCACTGCAACAAAACCAAAGGTATGGAATCGCGCCGCTTTGGCGAAGAGGGGCGAATGGGGGGCTACCGAAGGGGTAGGCGGTATCGGAAGCGCAGCCGAAAGCTCAGGACAGCGGCCCTCCGTATTCCATCAGGTCGGCAAGAGCGCGCAACTGTCCGGGCAGTTCGGCGGACAGTCCGAAGCATTCGTAGAAGTTCACGGTTGCCCCCAGCATCGCCACAGCCACGGTACTGGCGGGCAGCCCGCGCTCCGCCAGTCGTCCGTAGATCGTCGCCAGCTGGTGGGATACGGGCGCGAAGTCGCGGTAGTCGATGTCTGCGCTGGTACGTGCGATACGATCAAGGCAGTCCCTGACACTGTCGGCCCTCACACTGTCGCGTTCGGCTTCTGAAGCATCGTGCATATCGACCCCTTCGATCCGGTTGGTGAATCCGCAATGTGCCGGGCGCGCCGCAAGCGCCCTTTCCCAAGTATCAGGTCAGCAATTGTCCGAAGCCATTTCTATGAAGGCGTCATCATTTCTGGTCGTCTTGGACTTGCGGCTAACCCTTTGGAGCTAGGTCGTTCAGCCCAGTTGCGCGAAAGGGTTGCTGCAGGGATTGTCGGCGAAAAGGCCGTGGTATTCCAGATGACCCGGATCGGCGGACCCGTCGTGCCCGGTGGCAAGGACGAATTCGGTCAGCAGCTTGCGGTCGAAGGTATCGAAGCGCTTGCCGATGCCAGGCTGCTGCAGGGCCAGGCGCCTGGCGCCGCCGACTGTCTCCAGAAGGCGCAGCGCGCCCGCTTCCATGTGGCCGAGATGGCCGTTGCGGGCGCTGAAATCCTTGACGAAGAGGGCGAAGTCGGTGTCGCTCATTGTGAAGGGACCGGCAAGGCGGTGCAGGATCGCGCGCATGGCGTCCGCACTTTCACTGCCGGCCACGAACCCGGCGAGCCCGCCCGTGATGCCGATTCCGGCAACGCCGATCCCGACCAGCGCGGTGCGGCGGCTGATCCCGCTCATGCCAGCACCTGTCGGGCTGCGCGGATCGACATGGCGGCGACGGTCAGGCTGGGGTTGCTGGCCGAGCAGGTCGGAAACACGCTCGACCCGACGACGACGAGGTTGCGCAGGTCATGATGGACCTGCCCGCCGTCGACCACGGAATCGCGCGGATCGCCGCCCATGCGCAGGCTACCCTGCAAATGGCTTTCGGTCGGCCGCACGGAGCGGCGCTCTATGCGCTCCACCGGGATGCCGGAAAGGATGTCCGGCAACTGCTTGAAGGCCCGCTCGACACCGGCGAGGGCATAAGCGCCGGGTTCGCCGCCGACGACCTTGGCTCGTCCGTCCGGGCCGAGCACGACGGCGTTCCGGTCGTCCGGCAGTTCCTCTGCGACGATGACGATCGGCAATGTCTGTCGCCAGCGCCCGGGCTCGGTCCGGAAACCGAACTTCCAGCGGTTCTCGAAATAGAGCAGCACGGCACCGGAGCTTTTGCGGAACGGGCCGTCGTAGGCGCCGTAGTCGAGCCCGGTGGTGATCGTGCTGCCGTCGAAGTTGTCGATCCCGTCGAGCATGGCTTCAACCTCGATGCCGTAAGCTTCGTGCAGCCCCTTGCCGACCGGTCCCCGGTCGATACCGGAGCGCAGCAGGATGGCGGGTGAATGGATGGCGTTGGCGCCCAGCACGAAAAGGTCGCCATGCACGGTGAATTCGCGCCCTCCGGAGCGGAACTTCACCGATCGTGCGACGCCTGCCGCCGCCTCCAGACGGGTGACCTCGGCGCCAGGGCAGACGCTGACGGAAGCGTGCTGGAACACGTCCATGAGCCCGTTGTTGGCGGTGAACTTCGCATCGACCGGGCATAGCGAGCAGCGATGGTTGGCGCAGCAGGACGGCCGCGTCGCGGTCGCCACGCGGGCGCGGGCGGTGGGCATGACGAAGTGCAGGTCGGGCCGGGCGTGCTTCAGCCGCGCATCCGGGGTCGAGGGGTGGTGCGGCGGCTGGGGGAAGGGGCGCGATCGCGGCAGCACCTGCGCCATCGCCTCGTCTCCCGAGATAGCCATGATGTCTTCCGCCTCGCAGTAGAACGGCTCCAGCTCCGCATAGTCGAACGGCCAGTCGCGGCCGGTTCCGTAAAGGCTGTGCAGGCGGAAGTCGGTCGGGTGGAAGCGCGGTGTCTGCGCGAACCAGCAGTTGGTGCCGCCGCCGAAGCCGATCGTGAAATTCCATGGATGATCGCCTTCGTTGGCGAACGTCGAACCCGGTTCGATTCGGCTTTGCCGGCCGTCTTCCCATTGATCGGCATGGCTGCGGATCTCACCCCATTCGAGCACCAGAATCTTGCCGGCACGTCCATGCCTGAGCGCTTCATGCAGGAAGAAGCCCGATCCGAAGCCCGATCCGATCACAACCGTGTCGAAATGCTGCCCGGCGACGTCCTCGGCACGGACCTGCGTTTCAAGCCTGGTCATGCGGGAACGACGGCATGAGATGGACGAGAAGGCCGGTGATGATGCGGTTCGGACCAAATGTTTCCACGATAACCGCGTCCTTGTCGAAGTACCTGGGTTTCAGCGAACTGAATTTCTTCGTGTCAGTCTCTTCCCTTCGGGCGGCGGCGCAAATGGACATGATTGATTAATCCAATGGGGTAGCGGGTTTGTCATTTGGATTAATCTGAGGTTTTTCACCGACCGTTTTATTCGGAGCATTTCTTGCCATTTCTCCGCGCGAAATGGGAGTAATCCTTATGGTGCAGTTGGAGCGGTCGTCGGTATGCGCGATTTATCGAAGCTAGACACAAGGTGGCAACATGGGGACATGTCGTGGCGACACAGGCATCGATCGACGCAAATCCGCGCATCGGCTCGTCCCATGACTTGCCGGGGGGAGAGGAGCGGCCGGTGCCTCGTCTGTTCATCAACGGCCGTTTCCTCGTCCAGCAGGCGACCGGCGTGCAGCGCGCAGCCCGCGAGGTCACCGTGGCGCTGGACCGGCTGCTCGGGCGCGGGGCCGTCGATGCAGACGTAACGCTGCTGGTGCCGCCGGGGCCATGGGTGCAGCGCCTTTCTCTGGACTACATAAAGGTCGAGACGGTTGGCAGGTTCGGCGGCGTGCTGTGGGAGCAGTTCGAGCTGCCCGGCTATGCGCGCGGCGGGACGCTCCTGTGCCTTGGCAACAGTGCGCCCGCGCGGTCGCTGACGGAGCGTGACACCGACGTGGTGGTGATGGTCCATGACGTCTCGTTCCTCGACCATCCCGGGGCCTACAAGCTGACCTACCGGATCGGGCATCGGATGATGCTGCCGCTGCTGATGCGGGCTGCACGTGCGATCGTCACCGTTTCGGAGACGGAGCGCGAGCGCCTGGTGCGGCTGGCTCCGGCCGCCGCGCCGCGCATCAGCGTCGCGCCCAATGGTGGCTGGAGCACCGATATCGCCGCTTCCACCGGCGAGGTCGAGGGACTGCCGCCGCCCGGCTACGGCCTCTATGTGGGCTCGCTGTCGCATCGGAAGAATTTCGCGCGTACGCTTGAAGCGGCGATCCGCCTCGCACGCGAAGACGGGCTGCACTTCGTCTTCGTCGGCGCGACGGGCAGGGTGCTGCGCCAGCCCCGATGCGACGTGCCGGACGACGTTGCCGACCGAATCCACTTCCTCGGACAGGTCAACGATGCGGCCAGTCTCGCACGCATCTACCGCGACGCGCGCTTCCTGCTGTTCCCCTCGCTTTACGAGGCCTGCCCGTTACCGCCGGTCGAAGCGGCCCATTTCGGCTGCCCGGTCGTGGTTTCGAACATCCCGTCGATGTGGGAGCGGTGCGGGCGGGGGGTTATCTATTGCGACCCACTGTCGGTGGATTCCATGCTGCGCGGCGTGCGCACCGTGCTGGCGGACTCTGCCTGGCGCGACCGCGCCATCGCGGCCGGACAGGCCATGGCCCGGCGCCGCTGCTGGCAGGACCAGGCGGCGCTGGTCTGCGTCGCGGCACTTGGTGAGGATTGTCTTGCGAACCGGGCCTCGGGGGGTGGGGCCACGGTGGCGGCGGCGGGGCCTTGCGGCTCCGTCGCCGTCTCAGTCTGAACCTAACAGGCTAAGCGTATCAAGCGGGCGCGGGGACTGAGGCGCAGGCCACAGGCGATACCGCGTCGATCATCGCCAGGCGGTGTTGTTCCGCCGCGATCACGGCGACCACCCGCGCGATCTCCGCCGCTGCCAATCCCGATCCCGTCGGCAGGCCGAGCAGCGAGCCGGAAAGTCGGTCGGTGACGGGCAGTTCGTCGCGGGGTACGTCTGCCAGATGGTCGTGCAAGTGCAGGCCACGCCCGTACCAGAACCGCGTCTCGATGCCGGCAATGTCCAAAGCGGACTGCAGGGCTTCCGCCGTCGTGGCATCGGCGCATCGATGGACCACGTAGTTGGATGCGATATGCGGCGCCGTGAGCAGGGTGTCGGCGTTCAGGCCTCCCTGCACGAACGCAGCGCGATAGGCACGCGCTGCGCGGCTTAAATCGGCGCGCTTGACAGCCCACCCATCCAGTTCGGCAAGGGCCACGGCGGCATGATACTCGCTCATCTTGCCGTTCAGGCTGGCGGTCTGGCTGTTGCGTGAACCCATGAAGCCGAAGTTGGTCGCCTGCGATGCCCTGGCGGCAAGAGCCGGATCCGGCCACAGGACGCAGCCGCCTTCGCCGCAGCCGAAAGCCTTCGTGGCGTGGAAGCTGAGGGCGAGGGGAATGCGTGCGTCACAGACCATGGCACCGTCGGCGACTGCCTCGATGGCGGCGGCGGCGTCGATGATCACTTTCACGCCGGTCTCGCGCTGGAAACGCGCCCAGTGCTCGACGTCGATGGGCCGACCATATGCCGTGACGGGGATGACCACGCCGAACCGCTCGATCAGCGGATGGTTCGCCAGCCGGTCCGGGTCCAGCGTCCAGCTTTCTTCGCAGATGTCGGCGAGGTAGGGCTGGTAACCGCACTGGCTGGCTGCCGCCGCGGTCGCCACGAAAGTGTAGGCCGGGCACACCGCATAAGGGCGTCCCGGAGTCGCGGTCCCCGCATGGGCCATGATCGCGGCGATGAGCGCCGCCGTGCCGGAGCTGGTGGTGATGACGCTGCCGTCGATCAGTCCGAAGGACGTTTGCAGGCGCTTCTGCAAAGACCTGACCAGCGGCCCCTGGTTGGAGTACATGCGGGCCTGGTCGATCTGCCGGAGATAGGGCGCGACTGCATCGGTCGTGGGGAGGCGCGGTTCATAGGCCAGGAGGCGGCGCCGGCTTCTGGGCGCAAAAGCCGACAGTCGATGGGACAACTCGTCCGGTGCGATGCCGTCGATCATGCGCAGGGGACCGAAATCCCCGGGGAAGTCGGGGACGTCGACGAGAGGCGCACCAGGCGCGATGGGCTTGAAGAGGCCGATGGTGATTTCTCCTTTTTTGTCTTTACGGTCTCACTGCCGGATTGAGGGCGAACTGGCGGGCGCGGCCGCTGCCGGAACCATGGATCATGTCCTGGTAGATGCGTCGGATCCCCCGCACGAGCGCGCGCGGAGCGATCAACAGCGGCAGGCCGATGGCCCAGAACCGTGGCAGCGCGAAGTAGCGGCGCGTCAGATAGAGTGCGGCCAGAAGCGCGTCACGCACGGTCGTACCCTCCGATTTGGCGTTGAGGATCCGCGCGATCACGTGGGTCTCGAAAATCCGTCCGGCCATGGCGCGGCGGACGCGGCGGTCCTCGGGGAACAGGAGTTGTGCGATCTCGTCGTAGGCGCGCACATCGACTTTCAACCGCTCCAGCCAGCCGATACGGCGCTTGAGTTGGTCGTTGCCTGAACGGAAGCCGACGCAAGGCTCCTCGATCACGCCCCATTTGCCCCGGGCGCCGACGGCAAGGCCCTCGATATATACCTGCGAATAGAGGTTCGTCATCGCCCGGGCACGGGGATCCGTGGCTGCTGCTTCCCAATCGCTGCGCCGCACGAGGGTGGCCGAGATGAAGCCGAGCAGTTCGGCAAGATGGCTGAAGGCCGGGCCGATCCCGGTGAAGCACTGAGTCCTGGGCATCTTGCGGATACCCGTCATCCGACGCATCGTTACATCGTAATCCACCACGCCGACGGTCAATGCTACCGTGTCCGGCCAGGCCGCCAGCGCCGAAAGAACCCGGCGGATGCCGCCTCGCTCGATCCGGTCGTCATCGCCCATCAGCCAGACGTAGTCTCCCGTCGCCCGGGCGGCTACGGCGGCGATATTGCCGTCCACCCCGATGTTGATCGGGTGTCGGAAGTAGATGAAATGCGCGAGGCGGTCGGCATAGGCTCCGGCGACCGCCTCGGTATCGTCAGGAGAGGCATCGTCCCCGACGACCACTTCCACGTCACCGCTATTCTCTGCGAGAATGCTGTCGAGCAGTTCCGCCAGGCAGGCGGAACGATTGTAGGTGGGAATGCAAATCGAAAGCGTCGGCATACGATTTCCAGGATTTGAGGCAGTGCCTCCCGCGAGCTGAAATACACCATATGTAACAAAATGCGTCTAGATGGGGGCGGCATTAGTGTTACTGCGTTATTGTAAATAATGGCCGATTTTCATGGCTTGGAGTCGGGAGTATTGATAGGAGAGGGTAATTGCACCCTCTGATATATCAGGATACGCAAGGCGCTCTATGCGTACATGTGATCATCGGCCCATTTAGAACCTACGTTCGATGGCGATGCGGAAAGGTGCGCGCCTGACTATGCGGATACGTTCCGGATCGAGCCCCGCTTCGGCAAGTCTTGCCGGCCATTCGCCGGGTCGCATCGAGCGCGCGATGGAAAGCTGCCCGTCCTCGCGTACGATGCGGTGGACGCCCATGACGCGGGCGAGCAGGGGGAAGCCATAATAGGCGAAGCGGTGGCGATGCAGGTCGCAGATCAGCCATCCCCGCCGCGCCCTGATCTCCATGTGGTGCAGGAACCGGTCGAGTTGATCGTCGCTCATGTGATGCGCGACCTGGCTGCTGACGATGAAATCGAAGCTCTCGGGCTGCGCGGCATAGTCTCCGGTGCGGTAGTCCACGCCGAGCCCCGGCGAGGTCGCCGCACGGGCGAGTCCTTCGCTGGCGGGGTTGAGATCGACGCCCACCAAGGTTGCGGCGATGCCCCTCCGGACAGCCCACTGGGCCACCGTGCGTAGCAGGTCGCCATGACCGAACCCGACGTCGAGCAGGCTGAACGACTTCGCTTCGCCGAGCGCCCGCTGCAGGAACGCCGTCGTCGAGTGGGTGGTGAAGGTCCAGCGGTTGACCCGTGCCAGATCGCTCAGGACCTTCGCGTAGACGAGCGGATCGAGGTCCGGGGCATCCATCTGCTCTTCCCGGCGTGACCGGATCGACAGGTCGTTCACTGAACCACGATCTCGCCGGTCATGCCGAAAGTGCTATGCATGAAGTGCGTGCAGCGCACCTTGTAGGTGCCGGCCATCGGCGCGACGAGATGGACATCTACGCTGTGCCCGGCATCGACCGCCACCTTGCCGCCGGAAACCCTTGCGCGATCGGAATCCATGACCTGCGCAGCCGCGAAGAATTCCTTCGCCGTGAAATCATGGCCGCCGGATGATACGTTGGCGAAGTGCAGGTCGTAGGCCTGGCCATGCTGCAACGTGATGGTGGAGGGGGTGAACTGGAAGCTGGAAAGCTGGACGTCAAGCGTTTCGGCATGGCTCCAGTCGAGCGCGGCAGGCGCGCCCCGGGATGCCTCGACCGGAGCGAGGGTCAGCATGGCGATGGCGATCATGCAGGGGGCGATTAGACGAATGCCGGAAATGTTAACGGAGGTCATTTGCGAATCTCCTGCCCCCTTGCGGCCCATGTGCCTCATGTTGCCGGAGGCTGCTGCAGTATCTCACCTTTCAAGGCGGGACAGAAGCGTAATTGCCGTCATCTCGCGGGACTTGCCGGGGCCGGAAAAAGCGAGCAGTCTCGTGAAGATATCGCGTGGGAGCGTTGCGATGAAGGGCATATGCATGGCAGTGGCCTGCGCACTCACGATCGGCGAATTCCCCCGGGGCACCGTGGCACGAGCAGTTGTCTACGGACGATGGTTGACCGATGAAGGCGGCGGGATCGTACCTATCGCGCCGCGATCCGCCTCTCGCCGGGCGAGAGCCTCGACGTGACGGGATGCCTTCTGTTGCTGTGCCGCACCCGGCACTGGACCCGGTTCAAGGAGAAACATGGATGACCAACGACGACATCCTGGCGCTGATCGCGCAGGAAACGGGACTTTCGATCGAACGATTGCAACCCGATGCGACGCTGGCCACGCTCGACATTTCCTCGATCGACCTTGTTTCGATGCTCTTCGAACTCGAAGATCGCTACGGGATCGAAATCCAGCCCGAGGAACTCACGCGCGAGATGACCTTGCGGCAGTTGTTCGATCGCATCGGTGTGCCGCTGGCGTCATGATGGCGCGGCAATGACCAACCGGGTGCTGATAACCGGACTGGGCTGCGTAAGTGGGCTTGGTCGCGGGGTCGGGGTGAACTGGGAGCGCGTACGGGGCGGTGATGGCGCGATCCGCCCGCTCGAACCTCCGGCGCCGGAGGGGATCGCGGCATGGTTCGACGACGACAAGGCTCACGAGGCCGGAGGACAATCTCTGCAACGTTCGGCCCTGCATCGTTCGGCCCTTCTGGGCAATGTTGATCCGGAGCGGCTGCGTCGGCTCGGCAAGCTGGACAGGCTTTCCTCCTTCGCGCTCGAAGCCGGGCTGGAGGCGGTGACGCATGCGGGCCTGCTCGCGCACCCTGCTCTGGTGCAGCGAACCGCTATCTTGCTCGGCTGCGGCAGCGGCGGCAACGGGACGATCGAGACCGCTTATGAACGGCTGTTCGCGGCAGGGCAGTCCAGGGTCCATCCGCAGACGATTCCCAGCTCGATGATCGCCGCTCCTGCCGCGCAGCTTTCCATGCTGCTTGGCGTGCACGGGCCGGTGCTGACCCTTTCCGGCGCCTGCGCCTCCTCGGCACAGGCGCTCGGCGAAGCGATGCACATGATCCGCGCCGGGCGGGCGGACGTGGTCATTGCCGGTGGAGCGGAGGCATGCCTGACGCGCGGCTCCCTTACCGGGTGGCAGTCCCTTGGCGTGTTGGCCCCCGATACCTGCCGCCCCTTCTCGCGCGATCGCCGCGGCATGGTGCTTGGCGAGGGCGCCGCGGTGCTGGTGCTGGAGAGCGAACGTCACGCGCACGCTCGCGGCGCGCGCGTTCTCGGCGAACTTGCCGGCTACGGGGTGTCGAGCGATGCCACGCACATGACCGCGCCGGACGTTGAGGGCATCGCCTCCGCCATCCGAGCGGCCCACGAAGATGCCGGTATCGGCATCGATACTCCCGCGCTCGTTTCCGCGCACGGCACCGGCACGGCGCTGAACGACCCGGCCGAGGCCGCCGCGATGCATCGTGTCTACGGCCCGGCACTGGCGCATCACCGGGTCATCGCCACGAAGTCCGCCCATGGCCACATGATCGGCGCGACCGGAGCCATCGAGTTCCTGCTCGGTCTTGTGGCGCTGTCCGAAGGAATCGCTCCCCCCGTGCTCAATCACCTCGGCCCCGATCCCGATTGCGACCTGCCGCTGGTCCTTGCGGCGCAAGAGTTCGCGCCCGACGTTCTCGTATCGAACAGCTTCGCGTTCGGCGGCCTCAACGCCGTCCTGGTGGGACGCCGCGCATGACCGCCACGATCGCCCGCGTCAATCGCATCGGCACCGCCAATCCGCCGTTCGAAGTGCACGATGCCTTCCTGCGCTTCGTCACCTCCGGGATCGGCGACGATCGCATGCGCCACTTGTTCGAACGCATGGCGGCCCGTTCGGGGATCGAGCGTCGCTTCTCCTTCCTGGAGCCGGTGACGCTGGAAGACGGCACCGTCACGGACCGGGAAGGCTTCTACGGCAGCGGCCCATGGCCCTCTACCGGCAGCCGCATGGAGCGCTACGAACGCGATGCCCCGCGCCTTGCACTGGACGCCATCGCCGCGCTCGACCCAGACATCGCGCAGGCCGGCATCACGCACCTGATCGTCGCTTCGTGCACGGGCTTCATGGCGCCGGGGCTCGACCAGGCGATTGTCGCGGGGGCGGGGCTGGACCCCGGTGTCGAGCGTACGGTGGTCGGCTTCATGGGGTGTTACGCGGCGGTGAATTCCCTGCGGCTGGCGCATCACATCGTCCGTTCCGAGCCTTGTGCGCGGGTGCTGGTGGTGACGCTCGAACTGTGCAGCATCCATTTCCAGCGCAGCGACGACCTGCCGAGCCTGCTCGCCATGCTGCTGTTCGGCGACGGTGCGGCGGCGGCGCTGGTGACCGCGCAGGAGGGCGGCATCGCCCTGCGGGACTTCCGGGCGGTCACGATCCCGGGCACGGCCGACGCCATCACTTGGAACATTCGCGACCAGGGTTTCGACATGCATCTTGGCGGCGAAGTGCCCGCCCGGATCGCGACCGCCCTCGCTTCGGAGGCGAAGCGCGAGGATGCGCTCGGCCTGTTGCGCGGGGGATCGCCCGGCGACTTCGCGCTGTGGGCGGTGCATGCGGGCGGGCGTACCATTCTCGACGCGGTGGAGCAGGGGTTCGGCCTTGGCGCAGAAGCGCTGGCGCCTTCGCGCTCGGTGCTGCGAGACCGGGGCAACATGTCCTCGGCGACGCTGATGTTCATCCTGGCGCAGATGCTGGACTGCAAGGCGCGCGGGCCGGGTCTGGCGCTGGCCTTCGGTCCGGGAATGGCGGCGGAAAGCTTCCGCTTCACAATCGAGGACTGAGGTGGCCGATGCCCTGATCCTGGGCGGCGGGTTGGCGGGCAGCGCCGCCGCCTGCCTGATCGCGCGCGGTGGAGGCGACGTGCACCTGCTCGAACGCGAGACCGGGGCGCATCACAAGGTCTGTGGAGAATTCCTGTCGGTCGAGGCCGTGGCGCATCTGCGGCAACTGGGGGTCGAGCCGCTGGATCTGGGCGCCGTACCGATCCACCGGATGCGCCTTGTGTGGGAGAACCGGGAAGTCGAGGCTGCACTGCCGTTCGCGGCGCTGGGCCTCAGTCGCCACGTTCTGGACGAAGCGCTGATAAGCCAGGCCGCGGCGAACGGCGCCCGCGTCGAGCGCGGTGTGCGCGTGACGGGGCTGGACGGACACGTCGCCCGCACGAACGTCGGCGAGCGCGAGGGGCGTCAGGTGCTGATCGCCACCGGCAAGCTGCCGATCCGGGGCGAGAAAGCCCCCGCTCGCATCGCCAACGGACATGTGGGCTTCAAGATGCACTATCGCCTCGCCCCGTCCGCTGCGCGGCAACTGGCGGAAACGATCGTTCTGGCACTGCTGGACGGTGGCTATGCGGGATTGCAGTTGGTCGAGAATGGCCGGGCCAACTTGTGCCTCGTACTGCGCGCGCAGGCGTTCGCGCGGCTTGGCGGAGACTGGCAGGGCGTGCGCGCATGTCTGGATGGCACGTCGCAACTTCAGCGGATACTTGCCGATGCGGAGCCGCTGTTCGCAAGACCGCTCGCCATCGCCAACCTCGGCTACGGTCCGCCGCCCCGGGGCCATGCCACGGACATAGCCGGGGCAATGTTCCTCGGCGATCGCTGGGCGATGACACCTTCGCTGACCGGCGACGGCATGGCCATCGCCTTGCGCAGCGGGTTGCTGGCGGCAGGCTGCGTCCTCGCGGGGGAAAGCGCGGGGACCTATCACCGGCTGCTCGCTGCAGAGACCCGCCGCCAGATCGCGCGCGCGACGATATTGCAGAACGGGTTCGAAGCTCCCGCGTTTCGCCATGCCGCGTATTGGCTGGCGCGTCTTTATCCTGCCCTGCTGACACATGCGGCGCGGGCGACACGGTTGCCGGACTGGAGTGGGCCTTGATGGGCACTGGCACCAGGGAGAAGGGTTCGGTAGACCACCTTCCACCATGTTCACCACTATCCATCACGTCGCCCTGATCTGCACCGACTACGCCGTGTCCCGGCGCTTCTATACGGAAATCCTCGGAATGGAGATCATCCGTGAGGTCTACCGGGAGGAGCGCCAGTCGTGGAAGTGCGATTTGCGCATCGGGGCGGCCCAACTGGAACTGTTCTCGTTCCCGGCGCCGGCCGCGCGCCCTTCGTATCCCGAAGCCACCGGGCTGCGCCATCTCGCCTTCGCGACCGCAGACATCGACGTGGCGGTCGCGCGGCTCGCGGAAAATGGCGTGACTTGCGAACCGCTGCGCCGGGACGAGCATACCAGCGCCCGTTTCACGTTCTTCAACGACCCCGACGGTCTGCCCCTGGAACTCTACGAACAGTCAGCCGGGAGTTAAACCTGGCAGAGAGTACGCAGCCGCGTCGTCGGCCCCGGCAGGCCGGGCACGTCGACCTTCATGCGCAGTACCGCGCCTGAGCGCGGCGCATCGACGTTGCCGCCGGTACTGACGTAGAGCCAGTCCGGATCGTGGCTGCCGAATGCCACGCTGACCACATGCGGGTAAGGGAGCGGCATGTCGTCGGTCTGCGTCCCGTCCGGGGCAAAGCGACGCAGGCGCGCGGTATTCCAGCAGGCGGCCCAGAGGTTTCCGGCGGTATCCAGCGTCAGCCCGTCGCCGTCCTCCAGTTCCACCAGCAGTTCGCCCGCTCCGGGCAGGCCATCCGGCGCAAGCGGATAGCGCCAGATGCCGCGCGTGGTTTCCATGTGATAGAGCCACGTCCCACAAGGGCTTGCCGCGATGCCGTTGGATGCGACGACGTCGCGGCGCAGCACCGTGACTTCGCCGTCGCCGGACAAGTGGAAGAACAGGCCGGGGGAAGGCTTCTTGCCGGTTTCGAAGATCGCCTCGAAATCGATAGTGCCGGCGAAGAGGCCGCCGCGCCCGTCGCCTTCCATGTCGTTGACCGCGACGATCGGCATGTCTTCGATCCGCGTGAGGACCTCGCGCGTGGCGCCCGTCGCAGGGTCGAGCGCGACGATGCCGCCCCGCCCGCTGCACAGGACTTTGCCGGAATCGTCGAAAACGATGCCGCCCACCCATAGCCGGTCGGGCAGCATCAGTTCTGTCGCCTGTCCCGGGCTGTTGCGGTAGACGCCTTTTCCGGTGAGATCCGCGAACCAGACCTCGCCTTCGGCGGAAATGCGCGGTGCCTCGATGAAGTCGTGGCCTTCGGCGACGATCTCGAACGGGGGCAGGGTCATGAGGCGCGCGCTGAACGGACCGCTGCCGGTCAGGCTGCCTCCGCCTTGGCGGCCGCGGCGGCGTTGAAGGCGGCAGGATCGTAATAGTACGGCTTGATCTCGCAGCACTTGCCGTCGCGGAAACGGAACATCTCGCACAGTTCGGCGGGCTTGAGTGCAGGGTCGGCGAAACGCATCGTCAGTACCGCGATGGCGCTGTCCTTGCCGGTCAGCAGGTCGCTGCGGTCGAGCCCGACGACGTCGGCCATGCCCATGGCCTTGGCGAACAGGTCTTGCAGGCCGGTCTTGCCGCGATAAGCGCCGGCCATCGGCAGGGAGTCGGCTTCATAGGCCACGAAATCATCAGTGAGCATTGCGTTCGCCGTCTCCCAGTCGCCCGCGCCGGCGGCGGCGTAGAGGGCATCGACGAGCCGAGCGATTTCTTCGGGGGACATGCTCATGAATCCTGCTCCACATCTATCTTTGCGGCGGAGTTTGCCTCCGGTGCCCGGGTGGCGAACCTAGCGTTTAGAACAGCCTTCCGCTCGGGCCCGGCGCGGGTAAGCAAGGGGGATGGGAAAGGTAAGACAGATATTGCTGGCGCGGCGCCCCGACGGGATGCCGGTGCCCGAGGACTTCACACTCGCGGAGGCGGAGATGCCCGAGCCGGGTGACGGTGAGTTCCTGGTGGCCATGCGGGTCGGGTCGGTGGACCCGGCGATCCGGGGCTTCCTCGACGACCGGCCCAGCTACATCGAGCCCGTCGCGCTCGGCGCGCCGATCAACGGCATGTCGCTTGGCGAGGTCGTGCAATCCAACAATGCGGATTACCCGGTCGGGACGTTTGTGCGCGCCTTCGCCACGTGGCAGGATCACTATATCCTCTCGGGCGAGAGCTGGGGGCTGGAGACGGTGCACCAGCAGCCGGGCACGGATCTCCACCACTACATGGGCGCCCTCGGCCCGGTCGGCCTGACCGCGTGGGTGGGCCTCTTCGCGGTGGGTGAGGCCAAGGCGGGCGAGACCGTGCTGGTCAGCGCCGCCGCCGGGGCGACGGGCTCGACCGTGGGTCAGATCGCCAAGGCCAAGGGATGCCGGGTGATAGGCATCGTCGGTTCTCCGGAGAAGGCCGAAGTCATCCGCGAACTCGGCTTCGATGCCGCGATCGACTATCGCGCCACGCCCGACATCGCCGCCGAAATCGCGAAAGTCGCGCCCGAGGGGATCGACGTCTATTTCGACAACGTCGGCGGCGAGATGCTGGAAGCAATCCTGCCGCTGATGCGCCTCCACGGGCGCGTCGCGGTGTGCGGCATGATCGGCCAGTACAATGATGCCGATCACCCTTACGGCGTCAAGACGCTGTGGCAACTGGTGGTCAACCGCATCAAGATGCAGGGCTTCATCACCTATGACTATCCTGATGTGCTGGCCGAGGCGCAGGCCGAACTCGACCAGTGGGTAGCGGATGGGAAACTGCGCCCTCTCGCCAATCTGCGCAACGGGTTCGAGAACCTGCCCGCCGCCTTCATCGACCTCATGTCCGGCCGTACCATCGGCAAGACGCTGGTTTGCATCTGAGTTCTGGATACGATGGCTACCATGAGCGAAACCTTCCACTCCGTCATCGCCGAGGCCGACTTTCCCGAGGAAGGCAAGGCGGCGATCATGCTGGGCGGCTGGAGCGTGCTGATCGTCAAGGTCGAGGACGGCTTTCGCGCCGTGAACGACCGCTGCACCCATCAGGCGGCGCTGCTCTCGCCCGGCCGCGTGCGGCGTGGGGCGATCATGTGCCCGCTGCACGGCGCGCGCTTCGAGGCCGCGACCGGGCGTTGCATCGGCGGCGCCTACGCGGACCTTCGCGTGTTCCCGCTGCGGATCGAGGGCGGCATGATCGAGGTGGCCGTGCCGGACGAGGCGCCGGGGCCGAACGAACGGCCGGTGGGTGCCTGAGGCAGAACGGCCAAGCCGCCGGAAGCCCACTCTTTCGTCATTGCGAGCGTAGCGAAGCAATCCAGGGCGGTTTACGCGGCCCTGGATTGCTTCGCTACGCTCGCAATGACGAAGCGGGAAACGGATTACTCGCACAAGGCATAGTTTCGCGCGCCGGAGCAGGGGCTAGCATCTGCCTGAAACGATTTGGGAGAATACTGAAATGCCCTTCACCGGCCCGTCCGAGGACCGCCTCGCCATTCGTGAACTGCTTGAGACTTATGCCGATGCGGTGACCCGCCGTGATGCCGAAACCTGGGGCGCGACATGGGCCGAAGATGCGGAATGGTCGCTGCCGGACTATCCGGAACTCGGCACCACCAAGGGCCGTCCGGCGATCGTCGCGATGTGGATAGAGGCGATGAAGGCTTATCCCGGCATCATGTTCGAGGCATGGCCCGGCTCGGTTGAGGTGAGCGGCGATAGCGCGGTGATGCGCAGCTACACCTCCGAGGTCTACGACCAGGACGGGATCACCATGCGCGATCGCGGCGTCTATGAGGACACTTGCGTCAAGATCGACGGCAAGTGGCTGTTCAAGAGCCGCTCGTTCCGCAACATCCACCGCCAGCACGCGCCGCGCGGGGTGTAGGAACCGCTGGCTCTGAACCTTTTCCTTGTCATTCCCGCGAAGGCGGGAACCCATCTGACGACATCGCAAGTTTCACCAGCATCAGATGGGTCCCCGCCTTCGCGGGGATGACGGATAAAGCGGGCGGGGTGTTTGTTTCCACTCCCGCCCTTTTCACATCACCACAGCTTCACGCGCTTTTCGGGCGGCAGGTACAGCTTGTCGCCCGGCTTGATGTCGAACGCCTTGTACCAGGCATCGATGTTGCGCACGGTCAGCGCGCGGTACTGGCCCGGGGCGTGAGGGTTGCCGATGACCTGACGGCGCAGCGCGCCTTCGCGGGTCTTGTCGCCCCAGCTCTGGGCGAAGGCGATGAAGAAGCGCTGGTCGCCGGTGTAGCCGTCTATCACCGGCAGTTCCTTGCCGCCCAGCGCTTCGCGGTAGGCGTCGTAAGCGGCGGCAAGACCCGCCACGTCGGCGCCGTTCTCACCCAGTTCCAGCTTGCCGTTGAGGTGCAGGTCGGGGAACGGCTGGTAGGCGTCGTACTGAACAACCAGAGCCTGCGTCTGCGCCTCGAAGTGGGCGAGGTCCTCCTTCGTCCACCAGTCGCGCAGGATGCCGTTGCCGTCCACCGCGGCGCCGCTGGCGTCGAAGCTGTGGCTGATCTCGTGGCCGATAACCGCCCCGATCGCGCCGTAGTTGGCGGCGAGGTCGGCGGCCGGATCGAAGAACGGCTTCTGCAGGATCGCGGCGGGGAAGTTCAGCGCGTTCTGCACGGGCAGGTTCACCGCGTTGACGAGCTGCGGCGTCATCCACCACTCGCCCCGGTCCTGCGGCTTGCCCAGCTTGGAAATCTGCTGGAGCGTGTAGCCGTGGATCGCCGACATGCGGTTGGCGTAGGCCTGCCCCGGCTTGATGACGATCATGGAGGTGTCGGGCCACACGTCGGGATAGCCGACCGCGACGACCATGCCTTCCAGCTTGGCCTTGGCCTCGGTGCGCGTCGCCGGGCTCATCCAGTCGAGCGCGTCGATGCGGCGGGCGAAGGCGTGCTTGATGCGGGCGGACATGTCCTCCACCTGCGCCTTGGCGGCCGGCGGGAAGTATTCGCGCACGTAGAGCTTGCCGAAGGGCATGCCGAGGTCGCTGTTGATCGAAGCCAGCGCCCGCTTTTCGCGCGTCTTCTGCTCCGGGGTGCCCGAAAGGTTGGTGTCGAAGAACGCAAAGTGCAGCGCGTCGAACTTCGTGGGCAGCACGTCTGTCTGCGCATTGATGCGGTGGAAGGCCAGCCAGTCCTTCCACGCGGCCAGCGGCTCGGAAGCGACGAGGGCGGCGAGGCCGGTGATCGCGCCGGGGCTGTAGACGTCGAAGGTCTGCTGCGAGGGCATGTGCGCGGCGGTGAAGTAGGCGCCCCAGTCCATACCGGGGGCCTTCGCGGCGAACTCGGCGCGGGTCCACAGGGTGCCGCCTTGTGTGAAGTCGGCGGTTTCCGCCTTGCTCGGGTGGGCCTGCGCGATCTTGGTTTCGAGCGCGAGGATGCGCGCGGCGCGCGCCTCGGGCTGGTCGAGGCCGGACAGGCGCAGAAGGTCGGCGATATACTTGAGGTAGTCGGCCCTGATCTTGACCATGCGCGGTTCGGCCGAGACGTAGTATTCGCGGTCGGGCAGGGCGATGCCGCCATGGAACAGGTAGGGCACGACCTCGTCGCTCTTGAGCGCCTTGGTGATGAACAGGCCGAACAGGTTCTCGGTCGACATGTCGTTGTTGTTGTTGAACAGGTCGAGGTCGGCCTCGGTCTGGTCGCCCAGCACCTTCACGAGCGCGGCCTTGTCCTTGAGCGCCGCGTAGCGCGTCAGGTCGGCCTTGAGCGGGGCGATACCCAGCTTGTCGATCGCGGCGGTGTCGAGGTAGGCGCGCCAGTAGTCGCCGATCTTCGCCTCGTCGGTGCCGGGCTTCTGCCTGGTGCCGAGGATCTTCTGGATGAGTGCGGTTTGCTGGCGCTCAGTCTCGTCGGCGGCGACGGTGTGGGAGCCGATGCGGCTGCGGTCGGCGGGGATTTCGGCCTTGGCCAGCCAAGCGCCGTTCGAGAAGAGGTAGAACTCGTCGCCCGGCTTCACCGAAGTATCCATCGAGGCTTCGTTGATGCCTGCGGGAGCCGGATCGGTAGCGGCGATGGCGAGCGGCGCGGTGCAGAGCAGCAGCGCGGCAAGAATGCGAGTCTTCATCGGGCGGTCCTTTCGCGGCGTCGGCGGGAACCGCGCCGGTTCTGTCATGCCCGGTGGACTAGCGCCGGATGATGCCTGCGCATACGAAAAAATTGCGCTGCGGCGTAACAAATGAAGATGGCAGCCGCGCGGCAGGATTGCGCAAATATACCCGTCATCCCCGCGAAGGCGGGGACCCATCTGATGCTGGTTCAAAAGGCGCAGTCAGGAGATGGGTTCCCGCCTTCGCGGGAATGACGGGGTGGTGAGTGGGTAGTGCGTCAGCTCAGAACCGCTTGGTCACTTCCACCATGACCGTACGGGGCAGGGTGCCGAAGCCCAGCTGGTCGGCCTTCACGCCCGCCGCGGTGCCGGTGCCGCCGCCGGTCGAGGGGCCATCGACCACGCCGGTGACGTAGAAGCGGTTGGTCAGGTTCTTGCCGATGAGGGCGATCTGCCAGTTGTCGTCCTCGGCGCCGAAGCGGATGCCAGCATCGAGCGTCACGTACTTGCTCTGGCGCGACAGCGGATTGCCGAAGCCGGAGGCGAGATAGCTGGCCGAGTATTTGCTATCGACGTTGAAGCCCAGCTTGCTCGCCGATCCGACCGAGACCTCGTAGCCGATGCCGAGGTTGCCGGTCCAGCGCGGGGCCACCGAAAGCGGTGCGCCGGTCAGGTTCTGGCGGCTGTTGCCCGACAGGTTGCAGCCTTCCGCCGGGGTCTGGCCCGCATAGCACGGTGCCAGCGGGAAGTCGGTGTAGGTCGCCTTGTCGTAGTTGATCGAGCCATGGATATCGAGCCCGGCGATGCCGTTGGGCGCGAACTCGAACTCGGCCTCGATGCCCTTGGTGCGCGCGTCCGCGGTGAGGGTCTGGAACGCGAAGATCGGCGAGTTGAAGAAGTCCACCTGCAGGTTGCGGTACTTGTAGGTGAACGCCGTCACGTTGAAGCGCAATTGGCGGTCGAGCAGGGTGGACTTGAAGCCGATCTCGAAGCCTTCCGCCTTCTCCGGATCGAAGGTGAGGTCGGCGGTGGGATCGCTCGAGAACTTCGAGTTGATGCCGCCGTTGGAGAAGCCGCCCGACTTGTAGGCGGTCTTGTAGGCGCCGTAGACCATGAGATCCGGCGTCGGCTTCCAGGTCAGCGTGGCTTCCGGCGACCAGTTGGTGAAGTGCTGGCGCGCGGCCACTTCGCCGAGGCCGTCGGGGTCGTTCTGATCGCGGAAGATGCCGAGGACCAGCGGGTTGTTGTAAGGCTGCGTGAAGAAGCTGTTCTTCGTCTCGTCGGTGTAGCGCACGCCGCCCGCGAGTTCGAGGTCGGGCAGGATCTTGTAGGTCATCTGGCCGAAGACGGCCATCGTCTCGCCCTTGGTGAAGCTGCTCTTGGCGGTGGTGACGTATTCGTAGCCCTCGGGCGCATCCGAATTGGAGACGCCGCCGGTCAGCACGAACTGGTCGAAGTCACGCCGCGTCTTCTGGTAGAGCATGCCGACCATCATGTTGAACGGCCCGTCGAACTGGGTCAGCGCGCGCAGTTCTTGGCTGAACGCCTTCCACGAGGAGTTCTCGGTCGCCCAGGTCGGGCCGATGCCGTTCTCGCTTCCGCCCGACTGGAAGTCGCAGGCGCAAGCCCAGCGGTTGTTGTTCCACTGGTAGTTGGTGACCGAAGAAAGCTGCAACTGGTCCGCATCGTACGTCAGGTTAAGGGTGCCGCCTGCCGAGCGGTACTTGTTGTAGAGCGAGCCGTCCTTCTTCGCGTAGGGATAGGTCGCTGCGATGTCGGCGGGCATGTTGTTCTGGTGGGTGACGAAGTCCTTGCCGCAGGCATAGCCGTTGAGCTGCGAGGTATCGCCGTCGCCGCACCGGTAGGCCACGTAGTTCCACGAGGAGTTGTTGACCGTGCTCTGGTCGAAGCTGCCCTTGAGGGTGGCGGTGAAGCGGTCGGTCGGTTCCCACTTCAGGGTCGCGCGGGTGAGGAATTCCTCTTCGCCCGGCGCTTTGCGTGCGGCGGGTTGGGCGACATGGGTGGTCGCATCGCCGGCGCCGCCCGCGAGGATGCTGGCGGAGTCGATCTCGGTGTAGTTGATGGGATCGGCGACGTTGCGATAATAGCCGCCGTCCATCTTGGTATAGCGCGCGGCCAGACGGAAGCCGAGGGTGTCGCTGATCGGGCCGGAAAGGTAGCCTTCCAGGCGGTACTGCTGGCTCTTGATCTCGTAGCCGCCCTTGACCATGCCCTCGAACTTGTCTGTCGGGTCGGCGGTGGTGATCGAGATTACGCCCGCCGTCGCGTTCTTGCCGAAGAACAGCGCCTGCGGGCCTTTCAGGACCTCGACGCGGGCGAGGTCGAAGAAGCCCTCGTTGATGACGCGGCCCTGCCCATAATAGGCGCCGTCGACGACGACCGCGACCGACTGCTCGATGCCGATCGAGGTCGAGGACGAACCGATGCCGCGCAAGGTGAGCTGCGCGCCCGAACCGTTCGAGGCGCGGCCGACGCTGAACTGCGGGGCGATCGCGGTGATCTTCTCGACGCTGGTGACATCGCGCGTGGCGATCTGCTCGGCGGAGATGGCGGTGACGGCGACGGGCACGTCCTGCACGGATTCCTGACGCTTGCGCGCGGTGACGATGATCTCGTTGAGGCCGCCCTTCTGCTGGGCCGCGTCATCCTGAGGAGCGGCAGCCGGTGCTTCTGCAGACGTATCCTGGGCCATGGCCGGAGACGCCACCATCGTCAGCGCCGTGGAGACGAGCAGGACGGATTTGGGGACTCGCATTTCAGAAACCTCCCGTTTTGTAATCGTTCTTGCGTGCTGGTTAGACCCGTCGCGGTTGGGGGGCGTCCTGTGCAAACGGATAGCCCTATCAGTTTGGACAGGTGGCCTCGGCGGGCCTGCGCGCGAGGGTCGGGCAGAGGAGACCTGAATTGACGCGCTGCCGTTTCTGGCGACTGGATCGCCACCCCGAAGGAAATACCGATTTCGCCCGTTTCCTGAGCCTGCAGGAGGAAGACTGCGCGCCGCTGGCCGATGGCGAGGTGCGCATTGGCACCGAGTGGCTGTCGATGGACGCGGGCACCCGCATGTGGATGAGCCCGCGCACCGACGGCTATCAGCCGCCGCTGCCGCTGGGATCGAAGATGGTTGGCCTCGTGCTCGGCCGCGTGATCGAGAGTGCGGACGCGGGCTACCCGGTCGGTGCGCTGGTGCGCGGCTTCGGGCAGTGGGCGGATGTCGCCACCGTGGTCCCGGCGCTGACCGGGCTGGAAGTGGTGGACCAGACGGTCGCCGATCCGCGCCAGCATTTCGGGGCGCTCGGCATGAATGCCTGGACGGCCTATGTCGGCGTCAGGGAAGTCGCGGCGGTGAAGCCGGGCGAGTGGCTGGTCGTCTCGGCGGCGGCGGGGGCGACGGGAAGCCTCGCCTGTCAGGTCGGCCGGAACCTGGGCGCGAAAGTCGTCGGTATTGCGGGCGGGGCGGACAAGTGCCGCTACCTGACCGAAGAGGTCGGTGTCGACATGGCGATCGACTACCGCAATGAGGACGTCGACGCGCGATTGGCCGAGGTGCCGGGCGGGGTGAACGCCTTCTTCGACAACGTCGGCGGACCGATTCTGGACGCGGTGCTGGGCAACATGGCGCATTACGGGCGCGTCGCAGTGTGCGGAATGGTCGCGGGCTACGACACCGATGCGCCGATGCCGGGACCGGCGAAGTTCGATCAGGTGCTGATGCGGCGCCTGCGGATCGAGGGCTTCTTCATCCCCGACTTCCTCCATCGCGGCGCCGAATTCATGCCGCAGCTGCGCGAATGGCTCGATGCCGGGAAACTGGCGGTGCGTTTCGACGAGACGGCCGGGCTGGGCAATGTTCTCACCGCTTACGAGCGGATGCTGACCGGCAAGAACATCGGCAAGGTGGTCGTGAAGCTCTGATGCCGACGATCCGCCATCGCGCTCCGATCCAGTGCCTGGTCGCCGTACGCGGGCATCCGTTCGATCGTACTGCCTTTGATGCGCTGTTCCAGTCGATGGAGGGTATCAGCGCGACGATGGTGGACCAGCCCGCAGCGGCCAAGCTTATGAACACTGACGGGATGCGCGGCTTCGATGCGCTGGTGTTATACGACATGCCGGGCCTCGATTTCGAGGCAGAGGCGGGAGCGCCGCTGCACCTTGATCCGCCACCGGGACTGGCTGACGGCTTTCGCGCGTTGCTGGAGGAGGGCAAGGGCGTCGTCGCGCTGCACCACGCGCTGGCGGGCTGGCCGACTTGGGATGAATATCACGAATGGCTGGGCGGGCGGTTCCTCTACCATCCGGGCACAGTGCGCGGGCGACCGGTGCTCGATAGCGGCTATGCGCACGGCGTGACATACGATGCGGTGGTTCTGGCGGAGCACCCGGTGACGGCCGGCCTGCCACCGCGCTTCACGTTGACCGACGAGACCTACCTTGCGGAGATATTCGCTGAGGATGTGACACCTTTGCTGCGGGCAGACATTCCCTTCACGCGCGAGCAGTTCTTCTCCGCCGAACTGGCTGTCCGGGGACGTATGTACGACCGCGAGGACTGGGAGCATCCGCCGGGCAGCGATCTGATCGGCTGGACGCGTGAGGTGGGACGCAGCAGGCTGGTCTACCTCCAGCCGGGTGACGGGCCATCGGCTTACGACGATGTGAATTACCGGCGGCTGGTGGAGAACGCGATCCGCTGGGTCGCGTGAGCGTTCAGTCGTTCGCAGTGAGTCGATCCAGCCAGGCGCGGGCCTGCTTGGGCTCACCTACGGCCTGCGAGTCCACCGGGCCGCGCTGGCGCAGGAATTCCTGATGGAGTTCGAAAGGCTCCATGAACAGCTGTTCGCGCGCGGTGTCGATCTCTTCGGCGAGTTCGGTCAGTTCGGCGATCGTCGGAGCTACGGCTGCGCGTGCAGCGCGGTCGGCATTGTGGTCGAACAGGCCCCACTTGCCTGCAGCACAGACCTTGAGCGCGGCGATCAGCGCCTCGCGGTAATCGACCTCGAGGTCGGCGCGGCGGGTATAGAGGCGTTCGAGACGGTCTGCTTTGGCCATCCGGCGGCGGTAGAACGGGGCAGCGCGGACTGCAAGTGCCGCAATCCTCCCCATCGCTGCGCGACGGGGAGGATCAGGAGCGATCACATCGCGGTCACGCCCCCGTCCACGGTGAATTCGCAACCGGTGACGTAGTTCGCCTCGTCGCTGGCGAGGAACAGGTTCATGTTGGCGATGTCGACGGGGCTGCCCATGCGCTTCATCGGAATGCCGGAGACAATCTCCTTGAAGCCCTCGGGGTTATCCTGGCGGGCGACGTCCTGCATGGCGGTCTCGATCATGCCGGGATGGACCGAGTTGCAGCGGATGCCCTCGGCAGCGCATTCCAGCGCCACGACCTTGGAGAACAGGCGCACACCGCCCTTGGCCGCGCCGTAGGCTCCGCACATCGGCACGCCGACCAGCCCGCCGATCGAGGACAGGTTCACGATCGAGCCGCCGTGGCCGACCTTGCGCATCAGCGCCACCGCGCGCTGGGTGCCGAGGAACACGCTGTCGAGGTTGACCTTGTTCTGCTTCTCCCAGTCGGCGAGGGTTAGTTCCTGCAGCGGCTTGAGAATGGCGATGCCCGCGTTGTTCACCAGCACGTCGAGGCGGCCGTGCCCCTGCTCGATCGCAGAGATGGTGTCGTCCCACGAGGCTTCGCTGGTCACGTCCTGTGCCAGTGCCTCGGCCTGGCCGCCTGCCTCACGGATCGACGCGGCGACGCCTTCGGCATCCTCCAGCCTCAGATCGGTGACGTAGACGAAGGCACCTTCCTCAGCGAAGCGCTGCGCGGTGGCGGCGCCGAGGCCCCGGGCGTTGCCCGCGCCGGTTACCAGAGTGATCTTGCCTTCGAGACGGCCCATTGCATGTACTCCTTCTTCAAAGTGAAGGGTGCCCGGCGCCGCCCCCAAGGGCTGACGCCGGACACCCCGTTTCCCCCCGCGGGGGTAAGAGATCAGAACTTCACGCCGACGGTGGCTCCGTACGTGCGCGGTTCCAGTGCCATGCCGAACGAGAACAGCCCGGCCACGGTGAACGCGTGGGTCGTGGTCTTCTCGTTGGCGAGGTTGCGGCCGAAGACGCGGAAGTAGGCTTCCTTGTCGCCGACATCGAAGTTGAAGGTCAGGCTGGCATCGACGAGGTCCTGCGTGGTGGTACGCACGCGGGCATCGTTGCCGTTCACCGTCACGCCCGTCACGTCGCCGCTGCCGTCGAGTGTCGGTGTCAGCGACCCTTGCGAGATCTGCTCGTCATAGGGGCTGATGTGACGCCAGCCGGCCGTGGCGACGATCTTGCCGAAGCTGGTGGGCACTTCGTAGTCGGCATTGACCGAGCCGGTGAACCTGGGCGCGTAGATCAGGCGGTTGGCGGAGTAGTTGAACGGCACCAGCCCGGTGCCGCAGCTGTTGGCGGCCGCCGTTTGCGTTGCCGAGACGGCGCCGCAGGTCACGAAGTTGCGGAAGTGCGACTTCATGTAGGCGGTCGAGGCGGTGATCTTGAACTGCGAGGTGATGCGCAGGGTGGCGTCGGCCTCGATGCCCTTGATGATCGCGCCGCCCGGCACATTGCCCGTGATCGTCTGGTTGCCCAGCGGACCGCCGGGAACCGTCAGGTTCTGCTGCATGTCCTTGTAGTCGGACACGTAGCCCGCAACGTTGAATTCCAGCTTGCGATCGAATGCCGAGAGCTTGGCGCCCACTTCGTAGGCGTCCACGGTCTCGGGCTGGAACGGGGTGCTGGCGGTGGCGGCGGTGGCGGCGCGCGGGCTGAAGCCACCCGAACGATAGCCGCGCGACCAGCTGGCGTAGAGCATCACGTCGCTGTTGGGGCGGTAGTCGATGCCGATCTTGGGCGTGAACTTGGTGAAGTTCGCGTCTCCCGAACCGATCAGGCCCGCCGTCGCGAAGCTGTTTGTCAGCTTCTTGTTGTCATGGCTCCAGCGACCGCCGAAGGACAGGCGCCACTTGTCGGCAAAGGCCCAGTTGAAGTCGCCGAAGAAGGCGTAGCTGGTGGTTTTGCCGATGTTGGTCTGGGCGTTGGTGTCGAATTCCATCGGTGACACCGACGGATCGAAGCCGAAGAAGCGCGTCCACTGCGTCAGGCTGTACTTCGAATGGAAGTAGTAGCCGCCCACGACGTAGTCGAACCCGGTGAACAGGTTACCCGCTGCGCGCAGTTCCTGGCTCCACTGCGTGTACTTCTGGCGGCGATCGACGTAGTAGAGGTCGCTCGAAGACCCGTCGAAGTCCTGGGTCTGCGCTTCCTTGCTGTGGCGCCAGCCGGTGATCGAGCTGAGCTTGATGCCGCCCAGGTCGTAGTTCATCTGCAACGTGGCGTTCGGCGCGCGGTACTTGCTTTTCGCGGGCAGGGTGAACACCGTGTAGAGGTCGGTGGTGTTGTTGCGGCCGCACTCGTTGGCGGGGATCAACCCGCAGAACAGTTCGGTGCTGTTGGTCAGGTTGCTGACCACCGGCTCGAAGCTCTGCACCACGTTTTCGACGGAAAGCTGCGCGTCGAAGCCCGATCCGGCGGGTTCGAACAGCAGGCTCGCGCCATAGGCATCGGCCTTGCTGCCGCCCGCACGGGTGTCGCGGATGGCATTGCGGTAGAAGCCGTCGGACTCGTTGTGGAAGTACCAGCCCTTGATGCCCCAGGTCTCGCCGTCGCCATAGTTGACGATGGCCTTGCCGGCCCAGGTGTTCCAGCGGCCGTAGGTGAATTCGGCCTTGCCGCCGGGCTCCATGGTGGGCTTGGTGCGGGTGATGTTGATGACGCCCCCGATGGTGTTGGCGCCGAACAGCGTGCCCTGGGGCCCTCGCAGCACTTCGATCTGGGCGATGTCGAAGGCGTCCTGCAACTGGCCGGTGTTGGTGCCGATCGTCACGCCGTCCACCACGACGCCGACGGTCGGCGTCTGCGACTTCTCGATATCGGCATAAGTCAGGCCGCGGATCGAGATGTTGGCCGCCTGCGCGCCCGAATTCTGCTGGGTGATGAGCAGGCCCGGCGCGGCGCCTTGCAGGTCGCCAATGTTGGCCGAGGCCTTGTTTTCCAGCATCGCCGCGCTGACGGCGGTGATCGCGATCGGAGTTTCCTGCAGCGTTTCCGAGCGGCGGCGGGCAGAGACGATGATCTCGTTCGGATCGACGATGGCGGTGTCGGCCGCCTGCGGTGCGGCGTCCTGCGCGAAGGCGGGTGCTGAAATACAGGTCAGTGCGCTGGATGCGAGTGCGAGCTTGATGAGCGCGGTATTTCGCGCTCCGCGAACATGTGCGGATGCCATCAGTTTATCCTCCCGGTGCGGCCGCGATTCTGTGCGGCCGTCTTCCGGTGGTCACTATGCATCGGATCGTTTCGCGACCTACCTGTCGATTTGCACAGGTGCGGGCTTGCGTCCGAAATCGGACCACTCGCATAAATAGAGGAGATCGATGCCATGGCCGAGAACCGGCGATTCCTGCTCGCGCGCAGGCCGGAGGGGGAACCCGTTCCCGAAGACTTCATGCTGGTGACCGAAGCTGTCCCCACCCCGCCACCCGGCGGGATCGTCGTGCGCAATCACTACGCCTCGCTGGATCCGGCCCAGCGCGGGTGGATGGACGACGCCGAAAGCTACATGCCGCCGATCCCGCTTGGCGATCCGGTACGCGCGACGACGGTGGGTGTGGTCCATGCCTCGGACAACCCGGACTTCGCTGCCGGTCAATGGGTCATGGGGCTCAACGCACTTGAGGACTACTCGGTAGCCATGCCCGGCGGCTTCACGATGCCGATCGATGTAGAGGCCGTGGCATCGCCGTCGAACTTTCTGTCGGCACTGGGCGCGGTCGGGCTCACGGCCTACTTTGGGCTGACCGAAGTGGCAAAGCCCCAGCCGGGCGAGACGCTGTTGGTCTCGGGCGCAGCAGGTGCCGTAGGCTCGGCGGTCGGCCAGATCGGCAAGATCATGGGCTGCCGCGTCGTCGGCATCGCCGGCGGTGCGAAGAAATGCCGCCGCCTGATCGAGGACTACGGCTTCGATGCCGCGATCGACTACAAGGGCAAGGATCACGCAAGCCTAGTTTCCGAGATCGCCGCCGCCGCGCCTGACGGCGTCAACGTAGTGTTCGAGAACGTCGGCGGAGCGGTGCTGGAGGCGGAGGTCTTCACCCTCGCGCATCACGCCCGCATCGTCCTGTGCGGCCTCATCGCCGAATACAACACGCCCGAAAAGCTGGGCCTGCGCAACCTGTGGCAGATCCTTGCCCGGCGCGCGACGATCCATGGTTTCCTGATTGCCGACTATGCCCACCGTTTCGCCGAAGGCGGTGCGCAGATGGCGCAGTGGCTGGCGGACGGAAAACTGCGTGCGGACGAAGACGTGCAGGAGGGGCTCGAGAACGCCTACCCGGCCTTCATGCGCCTGTTCTCGGGGGTGAACACGGGCAAGCTCGTGCTGAAGATCGCATGAGCGGGCGTCTGCAGAGCCGCCGGGCCATCGTCACCGGCGCGGGTTCGGGCATTGGCGCTGCCGTTGCGAAGCGCTTGGCTGCGGACGGAGCGCAAGTCTTCACGGCGGACATTCAGGGGGAGGTCGATTTCATCGCGGACCTCACCGGTGCGGACGCCAATGCGCGGCTGGTCGCGGCGGCGGCGGAGCGGATGGGCGGGCTGGACACCGTGGTCCCCTGTGCCGGCATCAGCGCTTTCCATCCGCTGGAGGGGCACGAAGACGCATATTTCCTGCGCGTGATCGAGGTGAACCTAGTCGCCGTGTTCCGGCTGGTGCGCGAGGCGGCACCCTGGCTCAAGGCCCATGGCGCGGGCCGGATCGTCACGATCGGCTCGACCACCTCGACTTACGGGGACGAAGGGCTTTGCGCCTATGCCGCCTCCAAGCACGCGGTACTGGGCTTCACCAAGTCGGTCGCGGCGGAACTTGGGCCGTTCGGCGTCACCGCCACTTGTGTCCAGCCCGGGGCCATCGACACGCCGATGACGGCCCCTGCCTTCGACCAGATGCCGGAGTACCGGACGTTCTGGGAAGGCAAGGCCCCGTTGCGCCGTCTTGGCAAACCGCAGGACATTGCCGACGTCGTGGCGTTCCTGTGCAGCGAGGAGGCGCGTTTTGTATCCGGGCATGGCCTGTGGGTCGATGGCGGGGCGATGGTGCGGCACTGAGGGTTCAGAGGGATAGTGCAGTTCTCGCCGAAAAGCCGTATCATGGTCATCACGGTCCCAGCCTTCGCCGGGATGACGATCGAGTTGAATGACGCTTTGGGTAGTGAACTGCCTGTCCCTTGACCGCCTGCCTATTCTTTGATCGGGTGAAAAGGCGCCCGGTCGGCCGCACGCCCACTCAAGTCATTGATCAATGCGCCAGTGTTCCGGACGGCGAACAGTAAAAGATTTCTGGAACTTACAGGTTGCGCCGCTATTGTGATGATCAGGCTCGAACGGAGCCTGCGAGCCTCGGCCCATGAAATCGGGACGGCATGCCGGGCTGACTGCTGCGCCCCTCAGAGAGCCGTCTTTTCATGCCGTCTCACCCCATTGTCCTCGTTGTCGAGGATGAACCCCTTATTTTGTTGGCCGCCTGCGATATGGCCGAGAGCGCGGGCTTCATTACGAAAGAAGCGACGAATGCCACACGGGCTCTCGGCATCCTTGCAGAGACCCCTTCGATCGCGATCTTGTTCACCGACATCGACATGCCGGGCCCAATCGACGGCATGGCCCTGGCGTTTGAAGCGCAAACACGCTGGCCGCACATCGGCATCATCATCACTTCGGGCCGCCGGCCGCTGGCTCGGCACGAAATGCCTTTCGGTGCCGTGTTCCTCGAAAAGCCCTACCTCGAACGATCCCTCGGCGAAGCGTTGAAGAACCTCCTCGCCTGACCTACCGCTTGCGAGCGGGACCGTCCTGCCGCACCAGCATATCAGACCCGGCGACGGGCTATTCAAGGAAATGCGATGATAGACGATGTCGTGCTCGGTCATGCAACCGTGCCGGATGGAGTGGAACTGAGGCTTGTCCAGCACGGCACCAATTTCACCATCCTGCTGGAAGACAACGAATTGATGAGCACGCGGGCCAATGCTTCGGAAGAGGCGCTGGCGGTGATGACCTGCGAGAAGATCGCCGATCGCCTTGCCCCGCAATTGCTGATCGGCGGGTATGGCATGGGGTTCACGCTCCGCGCGGCACTGGCAGCGCTGGCAGGGGAGGCAAGTGTCGTCGTCGCCGAAATCGTCCCGGAAATCCTGACATGGGCCAGAGGGCCGATGCAGGAAATTACCGATGGGTGTCTTGACGATCCGCGCGTTCACGTCGTCGGCGAAGACGTGGCGCTGCTTATCGATTCAGCGTGGGAAGCTTACGATGCCATTCTGCTGGACGTCGATAACGGTCCGGAAGGTCTGACGCGCCAGCTCAACGACGGGCTGTACTCGGTGCCTGGATTGCAGCGAGCGATGCTTGCGCTGCGGCCGAGGGGCATACTTGCCATCTGGTCGGCGTTTCCAGAACCTGCGTTTACGCAGCGATTGCGTGACGTCGGCTTCGAAGTGACCGAGACGCAGGTGAGAGCGCGGGCGAACAACAAGGGCTTTCGCCATGTCATCTGGTTCGCCCACAAGCCTTGATCCTGCGACCCCGAGCCTGCAGCGATGCCTCCCCGGCTGAAACCGGGGAGGGGCTGATCAGTCCACCATCGCGGCGACGAGGCGCTGCAGGTGATCCCGGCTCAGAAGCCCTGCGGGCCACTGAATGGGGCCGTTACGACTGGTAACTGGGTTGAAGGTGGCATTTTCGGGGCGCTTTTGCGCGCCTTGGGTATTGATGTGCATGTTTTCCTGTGTGCGGATTTTTCCGCGTTTATCTTTTAAACCCGCTGCGCCGTCTCGGCGGCCCTCCGGCTTGTCCCGGTGTCTTTTCGCGAAATACGATCCGACCCTTTGAAAGGTCGTAAGGCGTCATCTCGACATGTACGCGATCACCGACCACCGAGCGGATGCGGAACTTGCGCATCTTGCCTGCCGTGTAGGCGATGATCTTGTGCTCGTTGTCGAGCAAAACCGCGAAGCGCCCATCGGGGAGGATTTCCTCGATAAAGCCTTCCATTGTCAGCAATTCTTCCTTGGCCAATCCACGATGTCCCGAATACGAGGGCGCCCGCCGACATGCATGCGCAAAACGGCGATCATGAGAGCCAGGCTGATGTCTGAGAATGCCTGCGGGGCGCAGGCAAAAATCCGTCAAAAATGACGCAGCGACATCCATATACACCTTAGAATCGATTTTTCAATGCGGGCGTAGACTTTTAAATATTATCCTGATCGGTGGAATGCGCTCGCTGGTCGGGACAAAATCATGTAGAAGAAAAATATTGCCGGTCATTTCTGCATGTCGGCGACTGAGAGACCAAGCGCGCTCCCGCAAAAAGGAGTGCCTGTATGGACCTCAATCAGCTACTTTATCATCACCAAATTGCTCTCATCGAGTACGCGACCCGCGACAAGGGCAGCCCTGAGGTCAGATCGCGATTCGACCTGGTTCGCCATTACGAAATCCGGATCGCCCGTCTGCTACAGGACATGGGTGTATCGACCTACCCGCAATGGTCATGACCTGGCCGCCGCCGAACCACTTCGCTTGTCCAAGGTCGCGACCGGCAGGCATCCCGCCGTGCGGTCGGCAATGGATCCACGTCTCGAGAGATGACCTGACCTTTCAGCGGCGCAGTGAAATAGCCGATCTCGCGTTCGCATTACTGGGCGGTCGAGTAGCGGCGCGGAATTTTCTTTCCAGCCCCGGCCCCGATCACGAAGGCACCATGCTTGAGGTCGGAGCTGGCTCTCCCATCGGGAAAGCGCAGGTAACCAGCATGCTCTGGAAGATCGCCGCATCCCGGATGCGTCCGTATCAGTAGGAAATCCGAAATGGAAAGCGAAGACAAGGTCGCTCGGCCGGCCCGCGCGAAAATGCGATGGTCGGATCGCCCGAAGCTGGCCCCTGATGCGGCAAGCCGCCAGGGGCAGGTGACGAAGCTGGCGCTCGAAGCATTTGGGGGGCGGGACGAAGCTATTGCCTATCTCAACACGGCTTGCGGCAAGCTCGGAGGGCGACCGCTCGATCTTGCCGTGGAGTCTGCCGAAGGGCTGGGACGGGTGGAACGTGATCTTGCAGGCCTGAAGCCTGCATGCTGATCCGCGCGGGATACGATATCGCTTTCACATGCGAGCAGTCCGTGCCGATGCTCGCGCATCTCAGTATCCATGCTTCGCGCAACAAGGATTTGCGCACGCCGCAGCGGCTGTTCACCACGCCGGACGTGCCGATCTATGATTACGTGGACAGTTTCGGTAACATCTGCACCCGCCTGACCATCCCGGCTGGTGGACTGACGCTGTCCTGCGGCTTCGTCATCGACGATGATTTCGAACCGGACCCGGTTGAGCCGGAAGCCTCGCAATCCGCGATCGAGGCTCTGCCTGACGACGTCATGCTCTACCTTCTGGCCAGCCGCTATTGCGAAACGGACCGCCTGAACGAGACGGCATGGGAACTGTTCGGAGGCACCGCGCCGGGGTGGCCCCTTGTCCAGGCCATCGTCGAATACGTGCATCACCACATCCGCTTCGACTACATGACGGCAAGGTCAACGAAGACTGCGCGGGACGTGTTCGAGGAGCGCGAGGGTGTCTGCCGCGATTTCGCGCATCTGGCGATCACGCTGTGTCGCTGCATGAACGTGCCCGCACGGTATTGCACCGGCTATCTCGGCGACATGGACTTGCCGACGCCGCTGGGAAACATGGATTTCTCCGCCTGGTTCGAGGTGTGGCTGGGGGATCGCTGGTATGTTTTCGATGCAAGGCACAACCGCCCTCGTCGTGGGCGGATACTGATGGCACGAGGACGTGACGCGGCCGATGCGGCGTTGACGATGACCTTCGGCGCCGTCACCCTTTCCCGGTTCGATATCTATACCGACGAAGACAGGTTGGGCCTCGCTCTATCCTGATGCCGGCGCCGTTTGCTCGTGGGAGGCTTCAGGGAAAAAGCATGCCATGACGGCGGCTGTTACCCGAACGGGCCGCCGTGACACCGCGTCGATGCAACACCAGCGCGATTTTACTTCGGCAATCACTTCGCTGCCGCGCCGGATCGTCGTTTCATAGAATGCACTTTCCCGGCGCACTTGTTCCAGCACGACATTGGCCGTCAGCCGGTCGCGCAGGAACGCCGGTTTACGATACGTGATTTCATGCTTGAGCGCGATCCATAGATAGGTGGCAACTGCGGCAGGCGATGCGACCCTCTGCCAGTGTTCGATGACGGCTTCCTGCACCCATTTCAAGTATATCGAATTATTGACGTGACCCATAAAGTCGATGTCGTCGATGCCGATCGTCACAGGATAATCGTGGGTTTGCGTGGAATCCATGGCATCATGTATCACATTACCGTGACAGTCCGGATTCATTTCCCGACTAAACCCTGATTCAGCCTATCCATTTTTCTCGATGCGTGTACAATGATCGGGCTGAAACGTCGCCTGCGACGGATATTGGGCCGCCAAGGCTCCCCTTTGTCCTTTACTAGCCTCACGAAGCCGGGATGTGCCGCTGTTGGCGCATGCCCGTCATACTGCATTGGGCAAAGGATACCCATATGATCACCGGAACCGTAAAATTCTTCAACGCCGACAAGGGCTTCGGTTTCATCGCTCCCGAAACGGGCGGCGATGATGCCTTCGTTCACATCAGCGCTGTGGAACGTGCCGGCATGCGCACCCTGAACAAGGATCAGCGCGTGTCCTATGAACTGGAAACCGACCGCCGCGGCAAGACCTCGGCCGTCAATCTCCAGTCGGCCTGAACAAACCGGAGCGGCGGACCTTTACGAAGGTCCGCCGATCTTGGCCACCGGACACAGGAGTGAACTGATGTCGTCGCTGGCATTTTATCGCGAGCAAGCCGATCTCCAGACGATTGCGGCCGATGCCGCAAGCCTGCCTCAGGTACGTGACCGATGCCTGCGAGCAGTGTCCGCCTGGAACGAACTGGCTGATCGCGCCCAGAAAACCGAAGATGCTCGGAAAGTGAAAAATTCCCAGGCAGAAGTGCTTTCTCTGGAAAGCAGTGAAATCAACTTTCAATAACGGCGCAAGATTTCCGTGTGAACGGCGGGCACGACTTCATAAGAAGTACGGTGTGATCGTCTTGGTCCGGACGGTAATCGTTGCCGAAATCTGCTGCGGATTGGGGGAGCGTCCCACCGGCTGAGCTGCGCTTCGAAAGAAGCTCCGGACGTCAAGCAGTTCCGGGGATGCAGGTATTGTGGCCGAGGACTGCATCGTTGAATGAGGCGAGGTTGGTTGCCATCCTGATAATGGCACATGCTTGCCGCCTTCGATTTAAAGCTGCCAATCTCTTTTCGGTCAGTGTCGGATCTGTCGTGTGGTAAGCCGCGCACGGGCGGTCGGTAAAGCAGTGACGGATTAAAGTCCGTAACGGGTAGAGCCCGAAAAGTCGAAGTCCGGCATGCCAAAGGCAAGTATCGGAACTATCGCTGGGTCGCGACAGTCCCCCAACCGTCATACTTCACGTTGAACTTCGCTTCGAGACGAAGCGCTGTTTCCGTCAGGGCTCGTATCGCATCCCGATCGGTGGTCTGATCGCGCTGGACATCAAGCGCCTTTTCCCCGGTGTCGATTGTCACGCATTGGACGATGCGCCACCCAAGCGAACTTATGGCCTTTTGCAGCGCCTTGATCTCTTGCGTACTCCCGGTGAATCGTACGTCGATCGGACGAATGATGAACGGTTTGTCACCGTTCTCGTTCAGGGATCGCAGGACATCACCATCCGCCGCCAATTCGGCTTCGACGCGGGCGGGATCAATTGACGGTAATTGCGCGCCAACGGTCTCTGCGAAAAGAAGGATGAGCATGGGATTCATGCTCAGTTGATCGCAGCCTTTTGGGGTGACCGCAAGAAGGCACTCTCCGGCCCAAGGAGACACCTTTTTCTTCTGGACCGTGCAAATCCCGTATCAACCCGCCCCGACTTCCCGGGAAGGCGCGGCGGGCGAACAAAAAGGCGGCGGCTCTTGCAAGCCGCCGCACTGATCCTCTGGAGGGAGGTTGAACCGTCAGAACTGGGTGCGCTTGGTGTAGCCGTTGTCGACCACGATGTTGGCGCCGGTCATCGCCTTGCATGCGGGCGAGACGACGAAGGCGACCGCCTTGGCGAGTTCCTCGCCGGTGGTGAACCGGCCCGAGGGCATGTTGGCGAGCGTCGCGTTGTAGAAGTCCGGCATGGCGGCCTGGATCTTGGGCCAGGGGCCGTCCTCGGTCAGCACCGGGCCGGGGGTGATGCAGTTCACGCGGATGCCTTCGCCCGCCAGCGCCTGCGCCAGTGACGAGGAATAGTTCATCACGGCGGCCTTGAGGGCGTTGTAGGGCTGAACGCCCATGAATTCCTCGACCGCGCCGGTCGAGCTGAAGCACACGATCGCGGCGTTGTCCGACTTGGCAAGGTGCGGGCGGGCCGCCGCGATGCCGCGCCGCATCGGCAGGATGTCGGCCTGGATCACGGCTTCCCACGCGGCGTCGGTGTCTTCGCCGAGGTTGGTGGAGGTGAAGCTGATGAAGATATCGCAGCCGCCGAGCGCCTCGGCCGCCTTGTCGACGAAGGCGGGGACGGCCTCGACCTGCGTGACGTCAAGCGCCTCGCCGTAGGTCTTCACGCCTGAAGCGGCGACCTCCGACAGCACGTTGTCCACCTTGTCCTGCGAGCGGCCGCAGATGGCGATGTCGCAGCCTTCGGCGGACAGCACATGCGCTACCACGCGGCCGATGCCGCCGTTCGCGCCCACGAGGATGGCCTTGAGGCCCTTCAGTCCGAGATCCATGTCTTGCGCTCCTCTGCCACGCGCGTGGTTTCTTGTCAGATGCCGTGGTGTCGCCGCTCGGGCGCGGCATGGCCACTATTTCTTTGGTCAGGAATGACCGCAGCCCCGCCGTGCTAGCGCGGGGGCCGCAACAATTCGACGGGAGAGTGTCATGAAGCGCCTCGAAGGAAAGCGCGCCGTTGTCCTCGGCGCCAGCAGCCCCGACAACATGGGCCAGCATATCGCCCGGCGCCTGATGGACGAGGGCGCCAGCGTGCTCGTTTCCGGCCGCAAGCAAGACGTGCTGGCCGATTTCGCCGCGCAGCATGACTGCAAGTGGAGCGCCTGCGACCTGACCGACAAGGCCAGCGTCGATGCTCTGGCGGACAGCGCCGCGCAGCAGCTTGGCGGCATCGACATTGCGGTGAATGCCACCGGCTGGGGGCTCCTGAAGGGCTTCCTCGAAACCACGCATGACGAACTGATGGCGATGACGATGCTGCAGTATGTCGGGCCTTTCCACTTCTACCAGGCGATGGTGGGCAAGATGGCGCGCAGCAAGGGCGGGCGCGGGGGCTCGCTGATCCAGATCAGCTCCGCGACGGCGACGATCATGCTCAACGACCACGCCGCCTACATGGGCACCAAGGCGGGTGCCGACCACGTGATCCGCTGTGTGGCGCACGAGTTCGGGGCGGAAGGCGTGCGCGCGAATTCGATCTCGCCGGGGTTGACCGACACGCCGATGACTTCGGACGCCAAGCAGGTGCCGGGCCTGTTCGACGCCTTCCTTGCGGGCTATCCGCTCGGCCGGATCGGCACCAGCGACGACATTGCGGCCGCCGTCGTCTGGCTTTCCAGCGATGAGTGCTTCATGACCGGCGAGAACCTGCAGGTAAATGGCGGCTTGACGCTGCGCCGCAACCCGATGAAGAGCGAAATCGACGCGGCCGTCGCAGCCGCCATGGCTGCGGGCTGAGAGTTTCCTGGGGAGGAAGGGCCGGCGGCGGTATCCAAGGATGCCGTCGCCAGTTCCGGTTCTTGCCCGAGGTTGTCTGGGGGAGGGGGCGGAGTGCACCCTTTCACTCTGAATCGTCATTGCGAGCGAAGCGAAGCAATCCAGGGCGGGGCAAGATTGCCCTGGATTGCTTCGCTTCGCTCGCAATGACGAAGGTGGTGGGCTACTGACCGGGCACCAGCGCCTTCACATCCGCGCGGAGCAGGTCCTTGCGCACTTTGCCGGAAGCCGTGCGCGGGAAATCCTCGCGGAATTCGAACCTCTCGGGAATTTTCTGCTTCGCCAGCCCGCTGTCGGCGATGTGTGCGGCGAGCGCCTGCGGGCTCGGCGCCTCGCCATCGGCGATGACGTAGGCGCAGACGCCTTCGCCCAGCCGTTCGTGCGGCATGGCGACGACGGCGGCCTCGCGCACGGCGGGATGGGCGTGCAGCACGTCCTCGATCTCCTTGGCCGAGATGTTTTCGCCGCCGCGGATGATGAGGTCCTTCTTGCGGCCGGTGATGGTGATCGCGCCGTCTTCGGTTCGCACGCCGAGGTCGCCGGTGCGGAAGAAGCCGTCCGTGGTGATCGCCTCGCGGGTCTGCGCTTCGTCGGCGTAGCCCAGCATCATGCCGGGGCCACGCGCGAGGATTTCGCCTTCCCGGCCGTCGGGCAGGTCGCGGTCCTCGTGATCGACGATGCGCACTTCGTAGTCGACTACGGCGCCGTCGGTCGTCGCGGCTAGCGCCTCGACGTTGGGCCAGCCGAACGTCACCAGCGGCACTTCGGAGGCGCCGAAGACGCGGAAGGCGCGGCAGTGGTCGAACGCGGCATTGGCGGCGGGGATCAGGTCCGCCGGAACCGCCGCGCCGCCGCAGGCGAAGAAGCGGAAGCTGGGCAGGCGATTGCCGCTCGCACGCGCGGCGGCCGCCAGCTCGACGAGGAACGGCGTGGCGGCGACGGTGCCGACCGCCTGATGCCGGTCGATCAGGGCGAGTGCCTGCTCCGCGTTCCAGCTTTCCATCAGCACCGTGCGGATTCCGCAGATGAACGGCGCCTCCAGCCCGTTGGCATAGCCCGAGACATGCGTGACGGGGGAGGGCATCAGCGTCGCCTCGCCTTCGGTCAGGCCCCAGTAGTGCCCGCTCTCGCGCAGGATGCGGGCGATCGAGACGTGGCTGTGCAGCACGCCCTTCGGCCGCCCCGTGGTGCCCGAGGTATAGAGCACCATCTTCACGCCGAGCGGATCGACTTTCGGCCGCGCGAAGGAGAGGGCGCGCCCTTCCTCGATCAGCGCTGCGTAATCGTCCGAACCTTCGCCGCGCACGGTGAAGACATGAGCCAGATCCGGCAGCACGCCTGCGAGTCGCCGAGCCATCGCCGCATAGTCGAACTTGCGGAACGAAGAGGCGACGAAGAACGCCCGCGCGCCGCAGTCCGCCAGCATCAAGGAGACTTCATGGTCGCGGTAGATCGGCACGATCGGGTTGACGACGAGGCCCGACATCGCGGCGGCCAGGTTGATCACCATCGCCTCGCGCCAGTTGGGCACCTGGAAGGCGATGACGTCTCCCGGCCGCAGGCCGCGCGCATGCATCGCGGCGCTCAGCGCCTCGGCATCGGCTACGGCCTGCGCGCGGGTGACTGTCACGTCGCCTTCGATCAGGCACACGAAGCCGGGGTCGGCCTCGGCCAGCGCGCTCGCCTGCTCGGCGATCGTGCGTTCGTCCCACAAGTCCGTTCCGGCGTAAGCAGCCAGATGCGGCGGTGGGGTTTCAAGCCATGCCCACGGGGGGCTCTTCCTCTCCATCATGATCCCTTGAGTGCCGCACTGTGCGCCCCCCTGTCGCCTATCACCTTGCGCAGCTTGTGGCGACCGGGCGGCTCGCGCAGGATCGACGTATAAATTACCGGGAGAAGACCGTGGAACGCGTAAAGCGCATTGGTGACGTGGCCGAGATCATGCTCGACTACGTGGCGAACAAGAAGACCTTCCAGACCGCGCGGCCGCTGCGCGTGCCCACCGGCAGCTATACCGACAAGGACCAGTTCAAGGCCGAGCTGGAGCTGGTCTTCAGGCGCGTGCCGCTGATGCTGGCCTTCACCGCCGAACTGCCGAATCCCGGCGACTACAAGGCGATGGACGCGGTCGGTTCGCCCGTGCTCATCAACCGCGACAAGCAGGGCAAAGTGCGCGCCTTCCTCAACGTCTGCTCGCATCGCGGCGCCCCGGTCGCGCCGGACGGCAAGGGCAACTGCTCGCGCTTCACCTGCAAGTACCACTCCTGGACCTATGGCGCCGACGGCAAGCTGATCGGCATCTCCGAGCCGGGCACCTTCGGCGAGGTGGACAAGGGCGCGATGGGCCTGCGCGAACTGCCGTGCGAGGAACGCGGCGGCATGATCTTCGTGTGCCTGACGCCCAACGCGCCGATGGACCTCGATCACTATTTCAAGGACTTCCTCGAGGATTTCGACGCGCTCGACTTCGCGAACTGGACGTACCTCGGCAACCGCACGATCCACGGGGCGAACTGGAAGATCGCCTTCGACGGCTATCTGGAGGGCTACCACTTCAAGTCGCTCCACCCCGAGACGATTTTCCCGCGCACCCCGTCGAACTGCACGCATTACGAGGGCTTCGGGCCGAACATCCGCATCGGCTTCCCGCAGCATTCGATCGCCGAGCAGCTCAAGGACGTGCCGCGCGAGGAATGGGGCAACCGCGAGAACTACGGCTACGATTTCGTGCGCATCTTCTTCCCCAACGTCTCGATCTTCATCGCGCCGGAGATCACGCAAGTCGCGCAGCTGTTCCCCGGACCGACGCCGGCCGAGAACCGCACGGTGCTGAACTACCTGCGTCGCAATCCGGTCAAGAATGAGGCGGACCGCGAGGCGGTGGAAGCGGCGATGAACTTCTTCCGCGATGTTACGTATGAGGAAGACTACGTGATCGGTCTCGAGATCCAGAAGGGCCTCGAATCGGGCGCGCATGACGACCTGACGTTTGGCAAGAACGAACGGGGGAACCAGTACTTCCATGAGTGGCTGAACTGGTATCTGGCGGATGATGCCTCCTTGCCCGAACCGGTGATGTAGGATTTGCCCACCCCTGTCCCCTCCCGCAAGCGGGAGGGGGATGATAGACCTGCGCCTAACCCTCCCGCTCGCGGGAGGGCCGGGAGGCTTGAGAGCGCAGCGAACTAGCCGGACGGGGTGGGCCGGATGGGGCGCGCCCAAGGGAGAGAAAACAATGCATAAACTATCCCTCGCCTCCGGCGTCCTGCCTGAATTCGGCGCCGTGGACGTGATCGAGGCGGGCGCCGCCGCCGGGTTCGACGCGGTCGGCCTCTGGGTCGATCCGCTGGAATGGACCGCGCAGCATACCCGCGATGCGCGCGCAGCATTGCAGCGCACCGGCCTGCCGGTGCTCGACGTCGAGGTCGTGTGGATTCGCCCCGACACCACGCTCGACGATCACCGCAAGGTGCTGGACGTCGGGGCGCAGCTCGGCGCGGCGAACGTGCTATGCGTATCCTCGCACGAGGAGGGCGAGACGATCGAGCGCCTCTCCGCCCTGTGCCGCCACGCCGAGGGATCGGGAATGCGGGTGGCGCTGGAATTCGGCATCTTCACCGAAGTGAAGAACCTGAGCCAGGCGCTCGGCATCCTCGACCGGGTGGGGCATCCGTTGCGCGCGGTGTTGGTCGATCCGATCCACGTCGACCGCTCCGGCACGACGGTCGATCAGATCGCTGCCATCGATCCGGCGCTGCTGCCTTACGCCCAGTTCTGCGACGCGCGGGCCGAGCGGCCCGATCCGGCGAACTTCGACGCGGTCATCACCGATGCCATCGACCTGCGCGAACAGCCGGGCGAAGGCGCGCTGCCGCTGGCGGCGATGCTGCAGGCCCTGCCGCAAGGTATTCCGCTGTCCCTGGAACTGCGCTCGGCGGCGCTACGCGAGGCGTTCTCGCACCCGGCGCTGCGGGCGAAGGCGGTGCTGGACGGGATGCGCGAGTGGATGGGCGTGCTGGCATGACGGTTACCGTGATCACGCTCCTCAAGCGCCGCGAAGGCATGAGCGTCGAGGACTTCCGCGCCTACTACGAAAGCAGCCACCGCGTGATCGGCGAGAAGGTACTGGCCGGCTACGCCACGCGCTACGTGCGCCGGTTTCTCTCGCCGATGGACGGGACGGACCAGCCGTTCGATCACGACGTGGTGATGGAAATCGACTTCCCCGACGCGGCGACGCGCGATGCCTGCTTCGCCGCGCTGGGCGATCCGCAGGTCGCCGCGATGATCGCCGAGGACGAGGAAAACCTGTTTGACCGCAGCCGGGTCCGCGCCTTCACCGTGACCGAGAGTGCATCGGTGATGCCGCCGGTTGGATAACCTCTTCCGTCATTGCGAGCGAAGCGAAGCAAAGCAATCCAGGGCCGAGCGAACCGCTCTGGATTGCTTTGCTTCGCTTCGCTCGCAATGACGAAGGCGTCAGGCCGACTTGCGAGCGGCGCGCTCGCTGGGACGGAAACCGATCTCCGCGAGCAAGTCCATGAGACGCTGGCCGTCGGCCCGGACGCGATCGCGCCATTCCTTGTGGTCGAGGTGGCCCAGCACCGAGCGCTGGAACAACCCGGCTTCCCGCACGGCATCGCGGAGCAGGGCGGCGGGCACAGCATCGGCGTCCACCGTGCCGCTCTCGATGGCACGGATCTCGACGACGCGCGCCACCTGCTGGGCACGACTGCGGTTGAGGGTGTTCATATCCACGTTTCAGGCTCCCGGGCGGGGGCGGCGTCGCGACCGATACCGCGCTGTCTCTCAATCCGGGAACACGGCCGGGCCGATTAAGTTTCGGTTCATCCGGCGAATTAGGGCTTCGCGTTGAAATTTTTTCCTTTGCGTTCAAATGTGAACGCGGAAAGTCAGGCGTGGATCGGCAGGATTTCCGGCGTTTCGTGGATCTCCAGAATCTCGAAGACATTGCCGAAGAAGTCGCGGCAATAGGTTCCGGCATAGCCGTGTTTCACGCCGCTCGCATCGACGGTGATGCCCTCCATCGCGGGCGGCGTGTGCACTGGCAGGCCCGCCGCGACGATCCGTTCGTGGACGGCAAGGACGTCCTCCACTTGCAGCGCCATATGGGTATAGCCGTATTCGTTGACGCCCCGGCGCGGGTCCTGCGGTGCCTGCTTCGGGGTGTCGTACTGGAAGACCTCGATCTGGAGATTGCCGAGGCGGCAGAAGAACTGGTTGGCGGCGCTGCCCTCGAGGCCCACCACTTCGTCGATGAAGGGGTTGTCGGACCAGCTCAGCGGCTCGACTTCCTCGACCGCGCCGAGGATGCCCAAGTAGAATTCGCGTGCCTTGCCCAGATCGGGCACCGAGACGCCGATATGGTGGACGCCGATGACGCCGGGCAATTTCTGGGCCATGCTCCGCTCCTCCTTTTCAGACCTGGCTGAACCCGCCGTCCATCACCAGTTCGTCGCAGGTCATGAAGCTGGAGGCGGTGGAGGCGAGGAATACCACGCCGCCGGCCATTTCCTCCGGCTTGCCGAGGCGGCCGATCGGGTGCGCGACGTTCATCGCCGCGATCGAGGCTTCGCGCGAGGGTGCGGCGCCAAGCTCGATATAGCGGTCCATGATCGAGTTCAGCATCGGCGTGTCAATCCCGCCGGGGTGCACCGAGTTGACGCGGATGTTGTATTTGAGCGCGGCGAACTCTGCGCCCAGGCACTTCGAAAGCATCTTGATCGCCGCCTTGCTGACGCAATAGGCGGCATTGAACGCCGCGCCACGCAGGCCGCCGACGCTCGAGAAGTTGATGACCGAGGCGCCCGAAGGCCGCGCCTTACCGCCTTCCTGCAGCAGGCCCAGCATGACCTGCGTGCCGATGATCGCCGAGTCGACGTTGATGGCGTTGACCTTGTGAAACTCGGAGAGCGGTGTGTCCTCGAACTTCGTCACGATCGAGAAGCCCGCGTTGTTCACCAGTGCATCGAGGCGGCCGTATTTTTCGCGCACCAACGCCTCCACCGCGCGCCAGTCGGCCTCGCTGGTGACGTCGTGCTTCAGGTAATGGTCGGCGCCTTCGATGTCTGCGCTGTCCTTGAGGTCGGTGGCGATCACGGTGGCGCCGGCGGCCTTCATGGCCTTGACGATCTCGCGGCCGATGCCGCCGGCAGCGCCGGTGACGACGGCGATCACGTCGGGAAGGGCGATGGTCATGGTCTTGTCTCTCCCGTTTTGTTCAACCCAGTCATTCCCGCGAAGGCGGGAACCCATCTGATGACGATGCCTGTCGAGCCGTCATCAGATGGGTCCCCGCCTTCGCGGGGATGACGGACATGTTTTTACATGCGAGCTATCGTCTATTGCGCGGTCCAGCCGCCATCGATGACAAGCTCGCCGCCGGTCATGTACGAACTATCTGAAGATGCTAGGAAATAGACCGCGCTTGCCAGTTCCGCCGGGTCGGCCAGGCGCCCGATCGGGGTCTTGCTGGACATCAGATCGACCAGATCCTGCGCCTTGCTGGCGACGCCCTTGTCCACCCAGCGCTGGAACCCTTCCTTCAGAAGCGGCGTCAGCACGAAGCCGGGGTGCAGCGAATTGGCGCGGATCGGCATTGATTTTTCAGCGAATTCCAGCGCGATCGACTTGGTGAACAGCCGCACCGCGCCCTTGCTGGCATTGTAGCCCGAAACCTCGCTCATGCCGACCAGGCCCATGATCGAACTGACGTTGATGATCGAGGCACCGCCCCGGAAATCCGCCCCGCTCGCGGCCATCAGCGGCACGAAAGTCCGCACGCCGAGGAACACGCCGTCGACGTTGATGCTCATGATCCGGCGCCAGCCCTCCAGCGAGGTCTCGGCCACCGGGCCGGTCAGGTCGATGCCCGCATTGTTGACCAGGATGTGCAGTTTTCCGTGCCTTTCGGTCACGGCGGCGAGCACTTTGGCCCAGTCGTCCTCGCTGGCGACATTGGCGCTGACATAGCTGGCGGCCTGCCCCAAACGGGCGAGCGTAGTGCTGGCATACTCGGTGTCCGGCGCCTCGAGGTCGGTCAGGACCACTTCGGCACCTTCGGCCAGGAACCGCTCGACGCAGGCGAGGCCGATGCCGCGAAGCCCGCCGGAAACCAGCGCTACGCGGCCCTTCAGCCGCTGCGAACCCAGTTCCTCGCTCATACGCCGTTCATCCCTGCGGTGGACGCGCCGTCCATGGTGAATTCGCTTCCCGAACAGAACCTTGCCTCATCGCTCGCAAGCCATGCGACCATCCCGGCGACTTCCTCCACGGCGGCCATGCGGCCCATCGGAGACAGGCCCTCGTAGGCGGCGCGGGTGGCGACGGGGTCGCCCGATTTCTCGATCAGATTCACGATCAGGGCGGTCTCGACGACGCCCGGCAGCACGGCGTTGACGCGAATGCCGTACTTCTGGTTACCCGAGTGAACCGCCGACGCCTTGACCAGTGCGATCACGGCGGCCTTCGACACCGAATAAGCCACGAAATTGCCCATCGCCCGGTGCGCGTTCATCGAGGAGTTGACGATGATCGAGCCGACCGGCCCCTCCGGATTCTTCGCCATGGCCCGCATCGCGTGCTGCACGGTGAGCATGACGCCGGTGAGGTTGACCCCCATGACGTTGTTCCAGCCCTCGATCGAGATGCTCTCGATGCTGCCGTCGCCGCTTTCGGTCCCGGCGTTGGCGAAGGCGATGTCGAGCCGCCCGTGCTTTTCGAGGATCTGGGCTATCAGGCCGTCCCACGCCGCCGCGTCGGTGACGTTGTGCTTCACGAACTCGGCCCCGGTCGCGGTGCATAGCGCATCCGCTGCCGCCTGGTTGGAGCCGGTGAAAATGACTTTCGCTCCGTCGGCGCACAGACGCTCGACAGTGCCGGCGCCGATGCCGGAGGTTCCTCCGGTGACCAGCGCCACCTTGCCTTCAAGCCGCTTCACGGCATTCTCCCAATAACCATTCGGCGCCAACATGGCCCATCCGCGCCGCTCCACAACCTATGATTTTGAGCAAGGTGACTTGTGGTGCAGCGGGGTGCAGAAATGGCGACAAACAGGGAAATGCGTTCTTGGGAGATTGAACGACCATGGCCGATCGAGATCCGGAAATCGCCGGAAAGCTGGGTGAAGACCGCAGCGAAGGCATAAGCTGGGCGGAACTGATGGCGCAGGATTCGCGCACTCCGCCTGCGATTCTGACTGACGAGAGCTATACGTACCGCGGTTCGGAGGCGATTCCCGCCGAGCGTTACACCAGCGAGGCATTCGCCAAGCTCGAACGCGAGCGGATGTGGCCCTACGTGTGGCAGTTCGTCGCGCGCGAAGAAGACCTGCCCGATCCGGGCGACTTCATCGTCTACGAGAACGCCGGACGTTCCTACCTCGTCAGCCGTCAGGACGACGGCTCGATCCGGGCGATGCACAATGTCTGCCTCCACCGTGGCCGCAAACTGCGCACCGAGGAAGGCGCCGCCGACAAGTTCGTCTGCCCGTTCCATGGTTTCGCGTGGAAGAAGGACGGCAGCTTCGATTCGATGCCCTGTCAGTGGGACTTCCCGCACCTTGCCGAAAAGGACCTCGACCTGCCCGCCGCCGAAGTCGGTCGCTGGTCGGGCTACGTCTTCATCCGTGAGGAATCGGGCGGCCCGAGCCTCGAGGAATTTCTCGCCCCGCTGCCCGAGCACTTCAAGCGCTGGCGGCATGAGGAATGCGCCAGCGTCATGCGCGTGGCCAAGGAAGTCCCGGCCAACTGGAAGGTGGTGATGGAAGCCTTCATGGAGGCCTGGCACACCATCGTCACGCACCCGCAGCTGCTGCCGTTCACCGGCGATTCCAATGCCGCCTACTGGACCTGGGGCGACAACGTGAACGTCAACCTCGTGCCCTTCGGCGTGATGAGCCCGCACATCGCGGAAGGGCAGGGCGAGCAGTGGATCGTCGACGAGTTCATCAAGTACAACGGCCGCTCTGGCGACAACTACGAAGGTGAGGCGCACGCCAACCCGATGGCGATCCAAGTGCCCGAGGGCATGACCGCCCGCGCGGCGCTGGGCGCCGCCATGCGCGCGGCCTATACCGAGAGCACCGGCTACGACCATGCCGACGCGACCGACGCCGAACTTCTCGACGGGCTGGTTTACAACGTGTTCCCGAACTTCGCGCCTTGGGGCGGGTACATGCCGAACATCGTCTACAACTGGCTGCCCGGTAAGACGCCCGACACCTGCATCATGGAAGTGCGCATCCTCGCGCGCATTCCCAAGGGGCAGCCGATCCCGCGCGGCGCGCCGCTGAAGATGCTGCGGCTCGACCAGAAGTGGACCGAGGCGCCGGAACTCGGCATCCTGGGCGACGTGTTCGAGCAGGACATGGACAACCTGCCTTACGTGCAGGACGGCCTCCATGCCTCGAAGAACGGCAAGGTGAACCTCGGCAACTACCAGGAAATCCGCATCCGTCAGTTCCAGGACACGATGATGAAGTACATCAACGGCGACCTCGGCGGGGCTCCGAAGGCATGAGTGAAGCTGAAGGCGCGCATCCGCCGCGCATAAACTGCGTCCTCATCTGCGGCGGCGTGTGGCACGACATGGACTTCGCGCGGCTGGAGCTTCTGAAGCTCCTCGCCGAAGACCCCAGCGTGCGCACCCGCGTGTTCGAGGATTACGAGAACCTCGACGCACTGCGGCAGGCGGACATCCTCATCACCTATACCTGCGACGTTACGCCCTCGCTGGCGGCGCAGGAGGTGCTGCGCGACTGGCTGAAGGCGGGCGGGCGCTGGCATGCGCTGCACGGCACCAACTCGGTGCTGCGCCTGCTGTCCGAAGGGCCGGACAAGGGCCTTTGGGACGCCCCGCGCTGGGCGCCGCTGTTCATGGACATGCTGGGTTCGCAGTTCATCTCGCACCCGCCGATCGCCCCTTACACGGTGACCGTGGCCGATCCCGGCCATCCGCTGGTGGAGGGGATCGAGCCGTTCGAGACAACCGACGAACTCTACCACATGGAGACGCACGGCCACCTGCACGTCCTGCTGGAAACCGATTGCACGGTGGAGGGCACCGGCTTCGTCGAGGCGGCCGATGCGCTGGGCAAGCAGCCGGTGATGTACCTCAAGGACCACGGCAAGGGCGCTGTGCTCTACAACACGCTGGGCCATTGCCGGGGGCACTACGACCTCCAGCCGATGCTCGACTGGTGGCCGACGGTGGACCGCTGCGCCTGGGACTTGCCGGTGTTCTACGAGTTGCTGCGCCGGGGCATCGCCTGGCTCAAGCAGGGCGAGGCTTGAAGAGCGGCGCCGGGGTCTGCCCCGGCGCCGCCCCGCTCAATCGACCTTGAACGGAAGCGCTCCGGTTTCATCCGACCGCGTCGGCCACAGGATGGTGAGCGCGATCCGTGCGAACTTCCAGCGGCCGTCCTGCCGGACGTAATGGTCGTCGTAGCGGCCGATCAGCAGCAGCGGGTTTGCCTCCCCGCCGGGCGTGACTATGGCCGAGCCCGCATGCTGGCGGGTGACGAGGTCCAGCAACAGGCAATGCCCGCGCGCGGTGTCAAGTCCCGTCAACTCGATGGAGTGATTTGCGACGTAGTGCAGCGTTTCCAGCGGCGCGCGCAGGTGCTTCCAGTGCTGGCGATAGAGGCCGAGTACCGCGTCGACGCCTTCGTAGGGCTCCGGAAACTCGCATAGGATGTCGTCGGCGAAATTGCGGCGCACCGCAGCCTCGTCCATCGAGTCGAAGGCGGTCGAGTAATCCACGCGAAGCTGGCGGATTTCCTCGCGCGCGATCAGGTCTTCAAGAGTCATCATCTTCTCCCGCTTGTGATTATTCCTTGGTCGAGGCGCGCCTGAGTCGGGCGATCTTCTTCTGGATCCTCGCCAGCTTGCGCATGTAGGTTTCTCGAATGTCGCCGGTCAGCAGCAGCGCCGCGCTCTGCAGGAAGCAGGCGTGCAGTTCGGCGCGGCACTGGTCACCCGCGCACTGGCCCAGCGACCAGCGGCGGTAGACCACGAATTCGTGCATGACGTGGGTATCGACCAGCGAGGCGAGGTCGAGATCATCGCGGACGTGGCCTTTGGCGCGCTGCAGGTCCAGCCACCCCGAGAAGCGCGTGTGCGCCACCGAGGTCAGTTCCCGCACTTCCAGCTCGCGCGGTTCGGGCGCGAAGACGAAGTCGATCACCACCCGGGCGTAGAGACTGTCGCGCTCAAGCTCGCTGACCATCCAGTCGAGTTCGCGGAACACCACCTCCAGCGTGTAAGTCGCACCGCGCCGGGCGATGTGTTCGCGCACCTCGACCATGCGATCGACGACGGTGGCGCTGATGACGCCGTCCTTGTCGCCGAACAGGCGGTAGAGCGTGCGCTGTGCCACCCCGGCGTCCTCGGACAGCCGCCGGATGGTCAGCGCCGCGACTCCGCCTTCGCCGAGGATGCGGTGCGCGGTGTCGACGATGCGCGCACGCCGCTCGGTCATCGCCGGGCTGGTGTAGCGGCGGCGAATCACCGGCGGTTTTTTCGCGATCACGTCTTGCATCGCAGCAATGCCCCCCGGCGTGGTGGTTCTCTTTTCATTACCGCGAGAAACGTGAACTTCGCCGCTCTCCAAGACAATCCCCTCCGCTCCATCACCGCTGCACTGCGGTAAAACAAATCATACATGAATGTTTTTTATGTCTTCACAAAAATGATCATATGTACTCATTTATGCCTGTCCGGCGAAAAAGTCGGCACGTGATTCGAACTGCCCATGACCAAACGAAGGCAGTCGGTTCGGAGGGGAAGAACATGATCGGCAAACGACACCTGAATTGCGTCTTCACGACTTTCGCCACGGGGCTTCTGGCGAGTGTCAGCACTACCGCGATGGCCCAGAGCACACCGGCTTCCGCGCCGCCGCAGGCCGATCCGCCGCCGCAGCAGGGCGGACTGGAGGACATCGTCGTCACCGCGCGGCGCATCTCGGAATCGCTGCAGGATACGCCGGTGGCAGTCTCCGCCTTCACCGAGACGGCGATCCAGAACAAGTTCGCCACCGACATCCGCGCGCTGGCGGGCGACGTGCCCAACGTCGTCATCACCAACGTGCCGGGCTTCAACGCCGCCTCGATCGGCATTCGCGGCCAGTCCACCGGCGACATCATCCTGACCTTCGAGCCCGCCGTGGGCGTTGTGGTGGACGACTTCGTCCTCGCCCACGTCCAGACCCAGTTGTTCGACCTGTTCGACGTGGAGCGCATCGAGGTCCTGCGCGGTCCGCAGGGCACGCTGTTCGGCAAGAACACCGTGGGCGGCGTCGTCAACGTCATCACCAAGAAGCCGGAGCCCGGCTTCAGCGGCGAAGTGCGGCTCGGCTATTCCAGCTTCAACACCAAGGACGTGAAGGCCGCGATCAATATCCCGCTGGCCGACAACCTCTATTTCCGCGCGGCTGGATCGTTCCAGGAGAGCGACGGCTACTACCGCCTGACCAAGAACAATGACGTCGACGGCTTCGAGGGCGTACCCGGACGCGGCCAGCGCTGGGGCGGATCGCGCTACTTCAGCGCCCGCGCCAAGCTCCTGTGGGAGCCGACCGACGACACCAACATCCTGCTCACCTACGAACTGCTGCGCGATCGCGGGGACAGTCCGCCCTCGGTCAACGAGACGCCTCCCGGTTTCCTGATCGACGTGGTCGGCTTCCCCGGCATCCAGACCACCGGGCAAAGTCCCTACAAGACCGGCACGACGCTGTGCGAAGGTTCGGCCACCGCGCCGACTTGCGTGGGTACGCTCGATGGTCACCGCGTCGATGTGGACGGCGTCTATTTGCGCGGCGAGCATTCGGTCGATGACGTCGGCACGATCACCGTCGTCGGCGGCTGGCGGCGGGTGCAGTCCAAGCTGCCTTCCGACTATACGGGCGAGAACGCCTATCTGTTCGTCTCCACGCGTGAGGACGTGCGCAAGCAGTACAGCCTCGAGGCACGGTTCAGCTCCGACTTCTCGGACGTCCTGAAGTTCACCGTGGGCGGCATGTACTGGGGGCAGAAGCTGGACGCCAATGCTACCAGCTTCCTCGGTTTCCTGCGCTTCCTGGGCGACCCCACTGCGCTGACCGACCCGAACCAGTCCACCGCGAACTACAAGGTCGACAGCTACGCGGTGTTCGGTGAGGCGGAGTACAAGGTCGCCGACCCGTTCTCGGTCTTCGTCGGTGCACGCTACACCAAGGAAAGCAAAGACTTCGCGGTGCGTCCGCAAGTGCGCCGCTCGACCATCGCGACGGGGTTCTGGCCCGAGTACAGCGACAGCGCGAAGTTCTCGAAGCCGACGATGCGCGCCGGGTACCGCTGGGAGATCGCGCCGGGGATCAACAACTACTTCACCTACAGCCAGGGCTACAAGTCTGGCGGCTACAACGAGCAGGCGATGTCCGCTACGTCGGCGCTGCCGTTCCGCGAGGAGACCGCCGACAGCTTCGAACTGGGCTTCAAGACCGAGACGGCCGATCGCAAGCTGCGCGTCAACATCGCGGCGTTCTATGTGAAGTACAACGATCTGCAGCGCGACGCGGTGGTCCCCTTCATCGATCCGATCACAGGCCTGCCGGGGCAGGAGACGCGGACGACCAATGCGGGCAAGGCCCACGTAAAGGGCATCGAACTCGAAATCTCCGCCGCGCCGGTGGTGGGCCTGACGATGGGCGCCTCGGTCGGCTGGCAGAAGGCGGAGTACGACGAGTTCAGCACCGACGTGAACGGTGACGGTATCAACGACGATGCCTCCTACCTCAAGCTGCGCAATGCGCCCAAGTGGACGGCCAGCGGGAACGTGCATTACGAGTTCCCGCCGACCGACTGGGGCGTCGTCTCGCTCAACGCAGACGTCAACTATCAGGCACAGTACGAATCCACGACGCTCAACGCCGACTATTCGCAAGGTCAGGCGCGCACACTGGTGGGGGCGAGCATCGGCTGGACCGATCCCGACGAGCGCTTCCGCGTCGCGGTGTTCGGTCGCAACCTGCTGGACAAAGTCTACCGCGTCTCGGCCAACTCGGTCGCGGGGCTGTTCAACTTCACCAACTACGCCCCGCCGAGGAGCTTCGGCGTCGAAGGCTCTGTGAAGTTCTGACGATGGTGGCGGCGCTCTCCTCACGGGCAGGTGCGGGCCTGCGCCGAGCCGGCCTTCCCCTGCGGTTTCGTGCGCCGCAGGGGAAGGTTAGGCTTCTCTCGCTTCGTGATGACGCCCCCCCATACCGTCATTGCGAGCGGAGCGAAGCAATCCAGGGCGGTTTGCGAGCCGTTGGATCGCGTCGCTCCGCTCGCAATGACGAAGGTGGAGTTTCAGGGCAGCCTGTGCGCGCGGCCGATGCCCTTGGGGACGAGGTCGAAGGCGAAGCTGATGCGTTCATTGTCGCCGCCGAAGGGCAGGGTGGCATGCCAGAGATACGAGGGGAACAGGATCATTCGGCCCGCTCGGGGCTGGTAGGTGACGGGCGTGCCGCCGCCGCCCAATTCCTCCGGCAGCAGGCCGATCGCGAAGGCACCGTCCTCACCCGCGAACTCGGGGTAGTAGACGCCCGAGAGCCAGTTGGGTGCATGGATATGCGGGCCGACTTCGCCGCCGGGGCGCAGGATCGTGCCCCACAGGGTCAGGCTCCATTCCTCCGGCAACGCGTGGAGCAGGGGGTGGTCGGCGGGCTCCTCGGCAAGGCGTGCATGGGCACTGGCGAGATGATCGCGGGCGATCCGTGCAAGGGCGCCGATCGCCGGGCTCCGCGCATCGGCGAGGTCGGCGCTCTGGCGTCCCTGGCGGGTCACGAGGCCCTCCGGCTCGAACGTCAGCGAGGGGTGAGCACGCAGTTCCTCCACCAGCGCGGCGTTGAACGTCGCGAGGTCTTCGAAGCCCGGCGCGGCGTCGATGTCATGCACGGTGACGAAGCGGTCGAGCGCCATGATCCGTTCGCGATCGCCGGTCCAGCCGAGCTTCTCGAAGGCGGCGAGGGCCAGCGCCACCGGCGTGGTGACGCTCGGCTGCGTGGCGACGAGTTTACCGCAGACGCCCAGCGCATCGCGCTCCTGCCCGGCGCGGATCATCGCGCGGACCAGATTGATGCCGAGCGCATGGTTGGGCTGCGCCGGATCGAAGGCGCGGCGCAGCACATTCACCGCACCTGTGTAATCGCCGGCCCGCTC